>ERZ808286.102-NODE-102-length-68817-cov-5.013365_pt1 | contig 68817 bp, 23 predicted proteins | sample MGYA00521276_ERZ808286 | MGnify/ENA primary metagenome ERZ808286 (study PRJEB31516, sample SAMN03275607) | gut metagenome | biome: mammalia-associated habitat; material: feces | host: Papio cynocephalus | place: Kenya | collected 2012-08-01 ... | reverse complement strand
TCCCCCCCCCATGTCAAGCAAAATTAACCACTTTTTGGGGAAATTTTTTTATTTTTTTTACAAAAAACAACGGTAATTTTTTCCCTTTTAAGTAAAAAATAGCCCCAGTTATCCACAATTTATGGACGCTAGGATTATTTTTCACTTTATCAATTCCATTGATTGATATTTATTTGATATTCAAATTTAACATACTGTAAAAAGTCGTCTCTTGACGGGAGCTTTGCAATGTAATCTTTATATTGTTTGTTTTTAAATTTGTAAAAGTATTCGTGGCACTGAATGACATCGTACTTTTTACTAACAAAGTTTTCTTCCGCTTGCACCATTTCTCGTAAAATTTGCGCCTTAATTGCGCCTTTTAACTTGTCTGAGAACCTTCGATTGTTGACTTTATATTCTTCTTTATTCACATCCCCCGTTCGGCTTTCGACAAGACTAGCGTTAACATCTACGCACAACTTATATATAGGTTGTCCGCCCACAAAATCGACCTTAATTTTGGTTTTCTTCTTAAAAATGTCAAAAGTCATATCGGCATTTTGATATGTGTCGTCAGAAAACCCGTTGATTTCTAGCGTCATATCCTTAACGCGCTTACTAAACCAATTTAATCTCCTACTATCGTCACTCGACAGTGTTTCTACAATTTTATTGTCCTTTAAAATACACAATTTGCCGTCATTTTTTATTTTACTTTCGCCTTTGTCACCCCCACCACTCGACCCACCGCTTGACGCTCCGCTACTTTCACTTTTTTTGTCGTCACCACCTTGACTTGAACTTCCGCTCGAACTTCCACCGCTCTCGCCACCAGAACCGCCCGTTGCCTCGCTCTTTTCAAGGTCGATAGAATTTATGGCAATAGTCCTATTATCTCCCAACATTTCGTTATAATAGTCGCCAATTGTTTTTAGCGCTTGATATTGATTGTGCTTATCTTCGACGCTATATCTACTTAAAATAACATAAAAATCGCTATTCAAATTTTCAACTGCCGACAGCAAATCTTTTGCGCTATCTTTAGTGTTTACAAGCAGAATGTTGTTCGAGTTAACCTTGATTTTTTGAAAGTAGTCGAGTTCATTAAAAAGGTCATTATTTCCCGCTTCATCGTTAAAAATTAACACTCTACAATGCGCAAACCCGCTCACTTTTCCAAAATCCAAATTTATTTTTTCCATTGTGTCCGCCACCGATTTTCCCTTTAAACTAGCGAGTTTAAGCGAGTTTTGTCCGCTTGACGAATCTGGAATTAGATATTGCAATGTAATTTCGTATTTGTCGCCCACTTTGTCTATTCCAACGGCAGTAACAATGTTTTCCGACCGACTTTGTTGGGGCAAACTTATCGTTGTTGGAAACATCAAAATGACAATTGCAAGGATGATAAGCAAGAGTTTATTTCGCCAAAGATACTTCATTTTCTTTTCTCCTTTTTATTAGCCCCGCCACAAAAACAAAGAGTGGCACACCGCCTTGCATAACAATTAAATATGGCACAAGAAAGGTCTGTTCGATGTAAATGCTAAGATACACATTGAATGAAACGAGATAATTTAAAACGATAATCGCGCCAAAAATTAGCCCAGCCACAATAACGCTCCCCTTTTTTGTGAAAACCGCCACAAAACAATACATTCCCGAAATGACATTCAATGTTAAATCAAGAAAAAGTGCGATGTCCCACACCAAAATCAAAATCCAGTCAAACGACCCAATGTCACTGACGGAAGGCAAAAATTGCATAATGTCGCTTATCGCGTTTGTGTGGCAAATGGTATTGTTTCCGTATGTAAAAAAGAAAAGTGCGTGAAAAAGGGTTATGAGAACTAGTGTCACGACAGCAAAAATTATTACCTTTGAGTTGAACTTTTTATCCATTTTGACCTTTCCAAAAAAAACAATCAAAAACATATAGTCGCCAAACCATGCGGGATATTTGTAGCCTTGCCTTAAAAAACCTAGTCCGTTTTCTAAAAAAGGCAAGGCGTTTGTGTAGTCAGCCCTAAAAAATCCTACAACAATGGTTACAAAAAAACCTATGATGACTATTGGCATAAAAAATTCGCACAATCTTCCATACGCGTTTAGTCCCTGCTTTAAGCAAAAAAGAGCAACAATTACAATTGGAAAAGCAAAAGTGTACCAACTGAGAGTTGTGTACAAGTTGTCGTTTAGATAGACATAGTTTGTTTGAAACCTATTCCACCCTTGCACGACAAAGTACAAAAAGAGCAAGAACATAATAATTTTACTCATAGCCTTGCCAAAAATATATTCTAGCATTTCTTCAAAAGTCATATCTTTGTACTTGTTCATTAGAAATAAAAACATAAGTAGCACGCAAAAGTCGGCAAGCAAAATAGCAAACAACATCAAATATCCGTCTCTTCCAAAACTTGACGCAAAAACGTTAGGGAGCAAAAGAACCTTAATTGTGAGCATACTAACCGCCAAAATTAGGAGCAGTTGTCTAGTTGTTATTGACTTCTTCATTGAAACTCTCCTTTTTTGACCCTTTTAGCCTAATTCTATTTTTATTTGGAATACTTTTTGGTCTCGTTTTAAGATATACAAGGCTATCTTTAATGACAAAGTCCTTCAAATCTTCCTTGATAAATGGTGTATAAGGTGCAAGATATGGCGTATAAAAACTATCAAAATTACATAGATAAGCCATAAAAAACAGCATTCCTAAAATAATTCCGTGAAAACCAAGCGTTCCGCCAATAAGCGCAAAAATTATGCGAAGAAGCGAAATTTGCGAACTTTGGTTGGGAATAATATAAACAGTTATAGCACTTAAAGCCACAATCATAACACTAGGTGGGCTTACAAGCCCCGCCTTGACTGCCGTATCGCCCAAAATCAACGCCCCGACAATTGAAATTGCCATTCCAAGATATTTTGGCATTCTGACACTTGCTTCAAACAAAATGTCAAACAAAATAATAATAAACATAATTTCTAGGAAAGGATTAAGTGGCAAATTTTGAGTGGTGTTGACAATTGTGACCAAAAATTTTAAAGGCAAAACCTTATAATGAAAAAGTTGGAGTGCAATATACATTCCAGGAAGAAAAATGGAAATAAATAATCCAAAAACACGGATAAGTCGCAAAACAGTAGCTCTGTGCGCGTCCGAATAATAGTCGTTACTACTTTGGAAATCTTCAAACATAATGTAAGGGACAGTAAGAACAATTGGCGTTCCATCGACAATAATTGCAACCCGCCCTTCAAGCATTTTTGCGCACGCGATGTCGGGTTTTTCCGTGTTCCCGACCTGTCTAAAAATCGAATTTGGTCTATTCTCCAAAAACTTTATTATGTAATAACTATCAATCACGCCATCAATTTCGTAACTCGCTAGTTTTTCTTTTATTTTGTTTACGACACGGGGGTCGGCAATGTCCTTTAAATAAACAATATCAATCCGTGTTTTTGTTTCAGTCCCAACAATAACTTCTTCAATTTTAAGATTTTTGCTTGGAAGCCTTTTTCTTATAAGTGAAAGATTGACTTTTAGCGTTTCTGTGAAACCTTCACGAGGACCACTTAGAACAGTCGAAGTAGGCGGTTCTTCAACTCCTCGCGCGGGATAAAGAACTGTATTAAAGCACAAAACCTTCTCTTCCCCGTCACAAAAAAGCCCAGCAAACCCCCGCAAAATTTTTTCCTTCGCTTGCTCGACATCTAAAAGTTCCGCATTACAAAAATTTACAACTTCGTTTTGGAGTGCAACCAAATTAAACTCCCCGCCCTTGAAATTTGCGAGTGGTCGCATAATAGAAAGGTTGATTTCTTCTTGATTTGCAAGTTCGTCAATATATATAAGCCCCAAATTTTTGTCCGCAACTACAAGTTCCTTTGTTACAATATCGGGACTATTTAAAAATTCTTTTTTAATATCTTCGATTTTCTTTTTTGCACTTTTCATACAAATAGTTTGTTTTAACTTTCAAAAATTATTCGACATAAGCCTTTTATTTTTTACTAAAAAATTAAACTTGCCTTTCATAAAAACAATGCAAAAAATAACACCAAACTAAAAAAATGAATAATTATGTATTTTTATAAATTTTAAACACTTTGTCCAAAAATAAATTTTAAAAAATAATTCAAAAATCATACAAAAAATTATCGCCTTTATTTACCTAACTTTTTGTCCCCCACTCCCCCATAATTATTAAAAATTTTTATTAAAAATCGTTTGACAAATAAAAACCTACTTGATATATTTATCAAGTCATTTTTAAAGATTTTAAAAAAGTTATCCACATTTTTGGTATAAAAAAAGTGCTTTATTTAAGCACTTTTGTTTCCGTTTTTGAGCAAAAAATGTGGATAAGTGGATAACTTTTGTGGATAACTCATCATTTTCCCTTATTTTTGCATAAATTTTCATAAAAACTTATAAATATTTACTTTTTGGAGTTAGCCAAAAAATGTTGACAAGTTGACAACTTTTTTGGGGGGAAAAATCTTCCAAAAAGTTATTTTTTTATTTCTTTCTTTTCTATTCTCAAAGCAAATTTTGTATTTTCGTCAATTTTTACTTTGTCACTAATTTCAACGCCTAAAATGCACAAAATTTCTTTTCCGTCAGCTAGAACAGCCAAAGAATCTCTAAGCCTATTTGGAATTTTTTTATCAATTAAATAGTTTTTAAGGCTCTTACTTCCACCACCAAATTTTGTAAAAACATCCCCCGCCCTTCTAGTTCTCCAAACTGCATTTTCTGGGACCTTTTTTTCATCAATTAAAAGAGTACCGTCAACCATATCCATTTTTTTTGTTCTTTTAACGACTATATTATATAACCCAGCAAAATCAAGTTTTCCAACAACCAAAGGATATTCGTCCAAGATTTCTTTCTTTTCGACCTTAAATAAAGTCAAATAATCATACTCTTTTTGTGCAAAAAGTCCGTTTGGAAGCGAGACTTTTTTTCCATTGTCATTTTCAGCAAGATTTTTTATGATTTCAATATGCTTTCTTTCGATATCTTTTGTGACGCCAATTTTTTCAAGCGTGCTGAAAATAATTCTATTTATTACGCTTGGTGCGTAGTGAAAATATGCAAGCGGAATTTTTGCGACATTGTCGGAAATTATCACGCCGTCAACTCTTGCGTGTGACATAATAAACTGATTATCTTCCCTACACGCCTTGCTAAAATTAACCAAATTTTGTTCGACACCTTCCCACCTTTTTTTAAGTTCTGGCATAATAAGGTTCCTAATGAAATTTCTATTATAACTTGGGTCGGCGTTAGTTTCGTCAATAACATAAGGGACATCTTCCGTGTGACAATATTTTATAATGGCTTCTTTGCTTGTATCAAGAAGAGGTCTTATATAATTGCCTTGTCTAATTTCTTCCATTCCACAAGCACCGTTTAGTCCAGCCCCACGCAAAATGTGCATTAAAATTGTTTCCGCTTGGTCGGAAATGTGATGAGCAAGTGCAATTTTGTCGACTTTGTTTTCTTTTAAAAGTTTTTCAAAAACGCCATATCTTGAAATTCTCGCGGCCTCTTCGACACCTATTTTCTTACTTTCAGCAAGTCTACTTGCGTCCACCGAAAACTTCCAACAAGGAATATGGTGCTCCGAACAAAAGTTTTTGACAAAAAGAGCGTCGCCGATAGAATTATCGCCACGCAACATATGGTCAATTGTGATACAAACAATTTCACAATCAAGTTCTTCCTTTTGATTGTTCAAAATGTTAAGAAGCGCCATGCTATCCGCCCCGCCACTGCAAGCAACACCAATCACCTCGCCCGCTTTAATTAAGTTATTTTCTCTAATAAAATCTAAAACTTCATTTTCCATAACGATACAAATTATATACTAACTAAAAAACAATTTCAATAGTAATATATAACTTTTTTATATATTTTTCTAAAAATTTAATATATTTTTAACTAAAACAATTCTATTTTAAACCAAAAAATTCATTCCGTAATTACACAGAATGAATTTTTATACATATTTTTTACAACTAAATCGTAATTTTTATTTAAAAATTTAATAAAACAAAAACACTTTTCTTTTTAAAATTATTATTTTTTGTTAAAAAAGCATCAAAAAATACATTTTTAAACGAAATTGAAAAATGTTTGTTTTGTATCAGCTCTTATTACTCTAAATTTCAATAAAATAAAAATGAATATTTATTAAAAGATTTGAATAAAGATACATTTCCATTTTAGGCGCAATTGTAATACAATTTTCCAACCATAACAGTCATATCGTCGTTTGGATAATTTTTTTGGACTTCTTTTGCCCTATTTAAAATAGTGTCGGCAAGTTCTTGTGGACTTTTAGTTCTGACATATTTTAAAAACTCTTGCAAATTATCTTCACCAAGCGCGTCAACAACACCGTCACTCATCATTATGAGTTGGTCGTCGGGAGAAAGAACGGTTTTTGTTACTTTCGGTGTTACATTTTCTAAAATTCCCATCGGCAACCCGCTACTTTCAATTTTTGAGACCTTATCGCCCGTTTTGATAAAGCCAACCGTCGCCCCTTGCTTTATAAAATCCGCTTCGCCGTTTTTTAAGTCAATCACGCTCACATCAAGTGCAGTAAAAACGTTTTCACTCGTAAGATTTAAAAGTTTATTGACACTGGATAAAATTGTTTCATCATCATAGCCCGCCTTATAAAAATTTTCAATCAAATTGATTGATGTTTCACTTTTTTCGCCCGCTTTTTTGCCCGATCCCATTCCATCGCATAGAGCAAGCATAAATTTTCCACTGGATAATTTTGAAAAAGAGTGCGTGTCCCCACTTTTCTCGCTTCCGCCCTTTATGGTGTGCGCAAGCCCTACCGCCATATCGTAGGTTGGGGCGGTTTTATATGAAACATAAGTCATTGTTTGGTCACTACTTGGCAAAATTTCATCTAAAACCATTTTTGAATTTGTGACAGAATTTATTACTTTTAAAATTTTTTCGTTATCATAATCAATAGTTCGAATAAGGAGAGAAACAACATTTGTTTTTTCGTCCTTTTCAAAACATACAACTTCACTTGGAATTATATCTTGATAGGTCAAATTTTCTTTAATAAGTGCTTGTTGTTTTTCGTCTTGTGACACAACTTGGCTTGTCTCTTTTGAAAGTTCATTTAAAATGTGTGAAACGCCCTTTAGTTGTTCTGCGACAAGAAGTTTGCTACTATCAATATCCAAATTTAATTTTGCATAAGATTTGTAATCGTTTAAAAGTGAGTTTATCGAACTTACAAGTTGGTTTAGTTTAACGCAACGCATTGTAAGATATTGCGGAAGGTCAACAAGAGTTATTTTTCCTTTTTCAAAGCCCGCGTTTATCAAATTGTCAAAAATCTTTTTCAAATCATTGTTGTAACCTTTAAGGCACCTTGTTTTATTTGGACAAGTTTCGCAATTCGAACGGATAAGTTCGCTACAAAGCATAGTTTTTGCGTCTTTTTCGCCAATTCCGCCCTTGACTAATTTTCTAAAACTTTTGTCCATCTCATAAAAGACTTCCGCCGTGTAAAGCAATTTTTTACTTGTTTGAAGCTTGTTTTGGTTTAAAATGGTTTTTAATGAACTGTCAGTTTTATCAATAAACAAATTTGTTTTTGCTTTATCTATAAAAGTTTTTGGAATAAGAATAAGAGCCAAACATACAAGAGCGGTCGGAATAAAGGTAAATACATTTATTCCGCCAAAAAGGTTCAAAAAGAGATTTAACACAACATCGCTTAAAAGCATTGCAATAGCACCAAAAATTTTGTTTATGTCGCGGAAAAGTAGGCTTACAACGGACAGCACACTGAAAAGTGTTATGTATTCCAAACTCCCGCCACACATATACGCGCCAAGCCCAATAGTTACGCCAACAACAACCCCATATCCGCGTGGCAAGATTATTCCCGACGAAACAACCACCGCAAGTCCAACAAATTTTACAATATCAAATGGCAAAATGTTTATATTTTGCAACCCGCAAAAAAGCATCATAATGATGAGTATTCCGCAAATTGATTCGTCAACATTTAGATTGAGATTGAATTTTCGCGAACGAATTGTCCTTAAAAAGTTTAATGAGCAAAGACAAAATATTGTGTTAAGTGCCACATTTATAATTGACCGATAGACATTTGTCACTCCGTTTGCACCGAAAAAAATATAAGGAGCGCCGACAAGCAATGAATAAATTAACGCCTGCCACCCTTTAAGAACCTTTCCAGTTTTTTCGTACGAAATACTTATAATCGCACTCATCACGACACAAATTAAACCAAATATTATTGAATATGTACTACTATCACTGATTGCAAGTGCAGTCATATATGAGAGCGAAAGTGTAAAAATATTTTCCCTTAAAAAAGCAAGTGATAACAAAAGCCCATAAAAGCACGGGCTGTATTTCCCCACAATCTTTGCTTGAAAAGCCACAAAAAATACGACAGCATAAATAAAATATTTGACAAATATCCGCCAATTTATCTTAGGCAATTGCTCAGAAGCGACTTCTTTCATTTCTCTCTCCTTTAAACCAGACTGTTATAAACATCTTAACAAATTTATTCCGTCAAAAAGTGCTAAATTTTGTTTATTTTTGTCTTAAAAGATAGAATTTCTTTAGTTTTCCCGTCATTTTTATCTAAATTTGTGAGTTTTTTAAAATTTTAGTGTTATTAAAAAAGTTGTCCTTCAAAAAAGACAACCTTTTAAAATACATATATAACCTTACTGAAAGTTTACTAGATAGTTTTTTCTTCTACTAAAACAAAATAGGCTTATCTAAAAAACTTTTTGTAATATTTAATTAGACATTTTAGTCACGCTAAAATCAGTTTTTTACATTTTCTCTTTCAGTTAAAATCTCACCTTTGTCAAAATTTTAGTCGTGCTAAAATCAATTTATTACATTTACTAGCAGTCAAAATAATAGAAAAAATTTAATTAAGTTTCAAAATCTTTTGTTGCTCAACAAAATCCATTTTTTCTTTACCCTTACACTCTTTCCCTTGTGGAATGATGTGATAGTGAAGATGTTCGACCATTTGCCCCGCTTCTTTCCCGTTGTTGTTTAAAATATTCACACCTGACACGCCACAATCATCGACATAATGTTTCGCTATTTTTTTGGTTGCTAAAATAACCTTTTTTAAAATTTCATCATCACAATCAAGAGTATTAGCGAAATGCTTTTTAGGCACAACCAAAGTATGCCCAAAATACTTTTGTGAAATATCAAGAAATGCCAATACATCGTCGTCCTCGTAAATTTTATAGCAAGGGCTTTCCCCCTTAATTATTTTGCAAAAAATATCCATTTTCTCTCCCTAATTTTTATATTTCTTTATTATCAAATTCGATTTTTACAAAATTAGCATTAAAAAGTTGCAATTTGTTTGAGTTTTAAAATTACATTTTATATGTTATACACAATAAAATAGAAAAGTTTAAGGCAAATAAAAATTCTTTAAACTTTACCTTTTAATTATAAAGACTTTTTACATAAAATCAAAACTTTTTGTCATAAAAAATCTTTTTTAGGTCGTAAAACCTAAAATTAAAGTGTTTTAACACTGTTTCTCACAAAACAATTTGCAATCAAATAAAATTTTACGCTGCCACAAAAACAGTACTATTTTTCGCAAGATATGACGATAAGTCGTTTAGAGTTTGAAACGACGATAGTTCGTAGTCTGGGATATTACATTCAAATGTGTCTTCAAGTGTACAAATAAGAGACACCAGCCCAAAGGAATCAATCCCGATGTCGCCTACAAGGCTCGTATTTTCATTTAAGTCGTCAGCAGGCACACCGACATAATCACTAATAATTTGCTTTAATTCTTTCATTTTTCTTCTCCTTTATTAAATCAAAAATTAAATTACAAGTCCGCCCGTCTTTTTGTGTCTAGCAAGCGCGGGTTTGCGCATAATTTTCCTTGACGCGTTGCGCTCAAAGTCGCTGTCCAAAATTTCCACATAAGAAATTCTTTTATATGGAGCAAGAGTTTGATTAAGTTTTCTAAAATCATTTATAACTTCGTCATCGTCTATTTTTTCATCGCTCAAAAAGATTTCCGCGCAAATAAGTCTCTTTTTTTCGTTCTTAATTTCGCAATCTTCTTCAAAAACCATTGTATCTTTTACATATCTTAGATTTGTAACAATTGCTTGTTCAAGTTCTTCTGGATAGACATTTTTTCCGCTATCTAGTACAATAAGATTCTTCTTTCGTCCCGCCAAAAACAATTCGCCTTTTTTATTTTGGCGCGCAAGGTCGCCCGTATGAAAAAAGCCATCTTTATCAAAAACTTGTTTTGTTGCTTCTTCGTCTTTGTAGTAGCCTTTTGAAACACTTGGTCCTTTTACGCAAAGTTCGCCGATTCCGTTTTCGTCTGGTTCAAAAATTTTAACTTCCAGTCTTGGGCAAGCCTTTCCTATCGACGCACAATCGCCCAAAGTGTCCGCATTCATAGAAACAAGCGGTCCGCACTCCGTTATTCCAAAACCGTTTATTATATAAACACCAAGGTCTCGCATTCCCGACACAACTTCTGGGTCAAGTGGCGCTCCGCCACAAACTATTTGTTGCAAATTCCCACCAAATGGGGCAAAAAGGTCTTTAAACAATTTATGCGTCGCGTCAATGCCAAATTTATTTAACATTTTGCAAAGTTTTATGCCTTTTTTGAGCTTTTCTTCCTTGCCTTGTTTTCTTGCTTCTTGCCAAATCGTTTTGTAAAAAGCGTTTGCAACCATTGGAACGACGGTTATGATATAAGGCTTAAAAATCTTCATATTTATCATCATATCTTTCATACTGCCGTTTATGTATGTTAGCCTACCTGCCGAAACACGTGGCATAATGTGCGTATAAATTTCGGTCGCGTGGTGCATTGGAAGAATAGACATAGATGTATTGTTTTTCTTCGACCCGCGAATAACATCAAGACAATTAGACATATTTGTCGCAAGGTTTCTACCAGTAAGCATAACTGCTTTATTTGCCCCCGTCGTGCCAGATGTGAAAATTATTTCCGCAACATCTTCAAGATTTGGCTCAAGAGCCCTATACTTTCCCGCATTACATTCTTCTTTTCCCAATTTTTGAATTTCGTCAAATGTTGCAAGCTCATCAACTTTTTTGTCGATTGTGATAATAGTTTTTATTTTTTCAACCTTTTTAGCGACATCTCTTATTTTTGGAACAAGATAGGCAGAACATATAACAACTTCCGCATCACACTTTTTAAGGAGTGTTTCGAGTAAATCTTCTTTTGCATCTTTGTCGATTGGACTAATAACCCCCGCTCCTCCAACGATTGTGACATCGGTTACAAAATATTTGTAGGAGTTTTCAGCAAGAAGAGCGATATGTTTTCCTTTCAGCCCCAACGCTATAAGCCCATCGCCAAAACTTTCCACATCTTCTAAAAGGTCTTTTGCCGTGTGATAGACAATTTTTCTATGACTATCAAGTTCGGCAAGAATTTGTGCGTCTGGCGCCAACCTTGCTATCCTTTCAAAAACTTCTTTTGTACTCTTGTAGTCACCTTCTTTTAAAAAGGTGTTTTTTAACATTTCAGTTTCCTTATAATATTTCATTTGTTTTCTCCTTATATTTTTATATCTCTTAAATATGGGTCGTCGTCGCTTAACATAATATCAACAATTTTTTCAAAAGCATTGTGAAATCTATCAATATCATTTCCATTTACAAGTTTCTTTTGCGCGTCATAAATAAATTGCATCTCGTGAGTGTTGACATCAAAAAGCACTGCATAATAGCAAGGCAATGCGCATTTATTGTTGCTATAAATTTGAAAATTCACGCCATTTGGCTTCATAACTGGCACAAACGAAAAAGTAAGGGCATAATATGTTCGCAAATTGGAACTTTTCCATATTTTGTGCGTCAGCATTTGAAAGGCAAAGTCCGAAAAGCCAAGATGTCTATAAAATAATGTTTGATTTTTACAAAAGGTGTCTAAACTCTCCGAAAGTTTTGCTTCGGGGTCCATCGTCACATAACACCCCAAACTTTGAGTTTTTGTCCCCGATACACTTCTTTCAAGAGCCGTGCCACGACAATTTGAAAGTTCAAGTTGAAGTTGATTTTTTACATTGCTATTGAGTTTTGATTGTGTGAGTGACACTGCATAAAAAAGGAAATTGGCTGGCGTAATTTTATGCGCGACACAATAATCAACAATTTTTGAAGATGTTTTTAAATCCATTTTCTTTAAATAACTTTCTGTTTTGTTATTAACAAGAAACATTTTCATCGAACGCTTATTAAAATTCTTTTTTGCAATTTTACTATTTAATCCGTGGACACCCGCATAATATGGTTCTTCTCTTGCCCTCATATACTCATTGAAAAAGTCAAAATTTCTTTGTTTAAACTTTTCGTTGTGCTTATACTCCAAATCTTTCTTTACAACATCTTCAAATTTCGGAAGGGGCTTTGGAAGGGGTTTGTTATTTTTCAACGCGTCATACACTTCAAAAAGGTCTTTATAAAATATGTTAAGCCCATAAAGGTCTGCAATTAGATGGCATATTTTTACAAAAATCATAAATTTGTTGTCATATGTTTTACAAATATAAAACTCGACGACCTTCCCATGCTTATATGAGATAGCCTTTTTCTTTCTTTCCTTTATAAACCTTTCTTGTTCTTCTTTTGTCCTAAATTCTAAGTAAGGAATTTCAGGGCATTTTGCGTCGTCGTCAAAATATTGCATAAGTTTTCTTCTTTTTACAAATTTTATATGCATACTATCATTTCGCATAAATGCAAGCGTTATCGCTTGTCTAAAAAGGTCAATATCAAGCATTTCATCGCTTGTCGCGGACGACAAGATGTTTATAACCCTTTTGTCGATTGAAAAAAGAAGTTGCATTTTTACGACTTCTTGCGATGGGGTAAGTTCGTAATAGTTGCGTTTATTTGTCATTTGTTTTTCTCTCCTTTTTAAACATTTCTTTCTTTACGACAAAAGGATAACATATAAAATACATATATAAAAGAGAATTAAGAAAAACACATTCCCAAGTTAAAGACACTAAAATAGAGCAATTTCTCGCACTCTCGCTGAGCGAGAATTTGGTCGAAAAATGTTGCATTTTTGTTGAAATTGTAGAAAAAATAGTGTAAAATGTAGTTATGGAAGATATAAAAGAAGTAATTTCAAAAAACATTGCAACCATTAGAAAAAAAAGAAAACTCACGCAAGTAGAGTTATCAGAAAAACTAAATTATTCTGATAAAGCAATTTCCCGCTGGGAAAAGGGCGAGTCTCTCCCCGACATTGAGACCTTACATAAATTAAGCGAAATATTAGATGTTCCCGTTTCTCTCTTTTTTGAAGAAAACGCTTTTGTAGAGCAAGAAGAAATAAAGCAAAACAGTAACTTACCAAATAAAATTATTGTGACAATTTTGTCTTGCTTTGTTGTTTGGATTATTGCAACAATTTTGTACGTATATATTAGCTCTTACACAGGAACAAAATTTTGGCAAGCGTTTGTTTGGGCTGTTCCAGCGACAACAATTATTCTTTTCTATTACAATAAGGTTTGGGGCATTGCAAAACTATCCATATTCATTCGCAGTCTCACCTTATGGGCATTTGTGACCGCCATTTATTGCCAATTTTTAAACTATAATATTTGGATAATGTTTCTTTTAGGTGCACTTGTTCAGGTCATTATTGTTTTAAACCACTTTATAAAGCCTATAAAACCAAATAACAAATTTTTCGGGATTTTCAACATAAAAAAGTAAAATATTGTTTAAATTTTTGCAAAATAGCTTCATAAAAATGAATATCTTTTTGTTGCAAAAACTCGCAATTTTTATAAAATCGACCTTAAAATGGTCGGTTTTTTCTAAAATTAGATTATTTTGAAATAAAAATGGTTAAAATTTATTGCAAAATTAGCAAAAAAATGGTATAAAAAATATAGTAAACAAAAGGAGAAAATTATGGACGAAGAAAATGCAACCGCAAAACTTTTAAAAACACTAGGACAAATTATTGCAGTTATTATGATTGTTAGATATGCACTTATTATCGTCAACTATTACACTGGAGGCACTTTTATTCCAACTGACAGCACAGTCGCTACGATTCTAAACTATATCGGAGTTTATGCGCCTATGGCTCTTATGGTAACAGTTGGACTCAGCGCAGTTTGGTCAAAATCAGCGATTGTCAAGCTTGTTTTCTTAATCGTTTGTGCGGCAATTGTTATCTTCTCATTTGACTTTGGCATCAAAGGTTCTATTGAAAGTTTCTTGCACATTTAATTTAAGATTAAAAAAAATAAATCTTTATGGTTAGAAATTAACCCTTTGGTTTTATTTTGCCAAACGATAAAAAACATTATCAGTTCGTCCTGATAATGTTTTTTTTATTATAAAATATATAATTTATTTTTTTAAAATGAAACTAAAAATTGACTCTTATAACTAACTTTTACTATCTAAAAATTAGTTTTTTAACACATCTAAAAGTAACCCGCAAAAACAAAACTGATGATTATTCACTTTAGCATGCAATAACCATTTTTTTTATTTGTAGTGACATTTATTTTATCTATTATTGCCTATACTTTCGTTATGTGTTTAATAGAGTTTACAAAAATTATTCTACTCTTATTTTTCTTAAAATGTCGCCATAATTTAGTTTCAATGGACATTTTATTTTTATAATTTCTTGGACATTTTTAGCGTCCAAAATCTCTTCTCCCTTTTCGTTTTTCATTGAAGAAATTTTTATAATTTTATTAAAGTTATCATCTGGCGACAATACTTCAAGTTCGTCGCCAACTTTAAATCTATTTCGTTGTTCAATTGTCACATACTCGCCGTCACTAGACAATACAACTGCCACAAAGTCAAAGGTTTGTTTTTGCGTACTAGTTTCTAGGCACACACTCTTTTCGTCGTTTGCAAAATATAGTCCTGTCGAATACCCACGGTTACTCGCCTTGTTTAGTTCATTTTTAATTTCGTCGGTTATTGGTTCGCCTTTTAAATACAAGTCAATTGCACGCCTATAAGCATTGACAACAGTTGCTACATAGTATGCGGTTTTCATACGCCCTTCAATTTTAAAACTTGTAACACCCGCTTCCGCTAAGTCCTTTATATACTCAACCATATTAAGGTCTTTACTATTTAATATGTATGTCCCGCGCTCATCTTGCTCGATTGGATACATCTCACCCTTTCCGCCCTTGGCTGAAATCTCATATCCCCATCTACACGCTTGGACACATTCACCGTGGTTGCTACTACGCCCCGCAAGGAAATTGCTAAGTAAACATCTTCCCGAATAACTTATACACATAGCGCCATGCACAAAGGCTTCAAGTTCAACACTGTTTCCAAGATAGTCCCTAATCGCTTTAATTTCATTTAGACTAAGTTCTCTTGCTAAAACAATTCTTTTTGCACCCAAATCGGCGTACATTTTTGCTGTATATTTATTTGTAACATTTGCTTGCGTGCTTACATGAATATCTAGTCTAGGTGCGTATTTTTTAGCAAAGCCAATAATTCCAAGGTCGCTTACAATAATCGCGTCAACTTTTGAAGCATCAAGGAGTTCAAGATATTCTTTTAAGCCCACAAAATCTTTTTCGTGCGCGACAATATTAACAGTAACATAGGTTTTTACATTATGTTTATGACAATAATCAACCGCTTGCGCAATTTCTTCATCACCAAAATTCCCCGCAAATGCACGAAGTCCAAAAGTTTTTCCACTAAAATAAACTGCATTTGCACCAAAATGCACTGCTGTTTTGAGTTTTTCCATATTGCCCGCAGGACTTAATAATTCTAACTCCATATTGCTCCCTTTTCCCTTCATTTTTTTTTAATATGTAATCATCAAAACGTTATTTTTAGAGATTTTTGTAAAAATTCAAATTTTAATCTCTATTCAATAGATGTCATTTTTTTATTTATCTTGCTTTTAAATAAAAACCAAATTTTACTTAAAATGTTGCAATTAAGATTATTTTAATCTATATTTTATTTATTTATTTTTTTTAAAATCAAACTTTAAACAATCAAGTTTATAATCTTATTTGGGACAAAAATAACCTTTTTGACGCCCGCTAAAATAAGGTCTTTTACTTTTTCCGACGATTTTAATTTTTCAAGCACTTCTTCTTGACTTGCACCAAATTCAACTTGCACCAAATCTTTCATTTTGCCGTTAACTTGGACTGGAAGATTGATAATTTTTTTACTGTTATCAACCCTAGTTTGTGGCCAAGTTGACTTGCAAATCATTGTTTTGTTGCCTATAATCTCGTTCATTTCTTCACTGAAATGTGGCGCAAATGGGTACAAAAGTTGCAAAAATTCGACAAACTCTTGTTTTGAAATATATTTATCGTTGTAAATGTTATTAACAAAAGTCATAAGTGACGAAATCGCAGTATTAAATTTCAAACTATTTATATCACTGGTAACTTTTGAAATAATGTCGTTTAAAATAGAAATATGTTCTTCGTGAACGCCGTCAAAATTGTCAATCATCTGGCTCATTCTCTCGACTCTTTCTAAGAATCTCTTGCAACCATTTATGTTTACACTTGACCAAGGAGCCGAACTTTCGTAGTCCGCCATAAAAAGTGTGTAAAGGCGCAAAATATCAGCCGAATACTCATCAATTATCTTAATAAAATCGACCGTATTTCCCGCGCTCTTACTCATTTTGCTCCCGTCTTCAGCAAGAACAAGCCCTTGCGTCGAGCGTTTAAGATATGGCTCTTCATAAGGCACAAGCCCCAAATCATAAAGCGCCATATTCCAAAAACGCGAGTAGATAAGGTGGCGAGTAACGTGTTCCATTCCGCCGTTGTACCAGTCAACTGGGCCCCAGTATTTTTGCTTATCGTAGTCAGCAAAACATTTATCATTTTTAGGGTCCATATATCTAAGATAATACCAACTCGACCCCGCCCATTGTGGCATTGTGTCCGTTTCGCGTCTTGCTTTCCCACCGCATTTTGGGCAAGTGCAGTTGACCCAACTTTCAACTTGCGCAAGTGGAGATTCGCCGTTTTTGCTAGGTTTAAACTCTTTAAGTTCTGGAAGTTTAACTGGCAAATCCTTTTCTGGGACAAGCACCATTCCGCAGTGGTCGCAATAAACTATTGGAAAAGGTTCTCCCCAATATCTTTGACGGTTAAACGCCCAATCTTTCATTTGATAATTGGTTTTTGCGTGTCCGATGCCTTCTTTTGTCAAATATTCAATCATTTTTTTCTTAGCGTCCGCGACAGAAAGTCCATTTAAGAAACCGCTATTTATAAGTTCACCCTTTTGAATGTCAGTGTACGCTTCTTTTGAAATGTCGCCACCCGCGATAACTTGCTTAATATTTGCGCCAAACTTTTTTGCAAATTCATAATCTCTTGTATCGTGAGCTGGGACAGCCATAATTGCGCCTGTTCCGTATCCCATCATAACATAGTCAGCGACAAAAATAGGTACTTCTTCGTTCGTTACGGGGTTAATTCCGCAAACGCCTTCAATTTTGACACCTGTTTTGTCTTTACTGAGTTGAACTCTATCAAATTCGCTCTTCTTTTGCGCTTCAAGTTGATAATTTTTGATTGTTTCGTAATTTTTAATATTCTTTTTATATTTTTCAATGAGTGGATGTTCTGGCGCAACAACCATAAATGTAACACCAAAAAGCGTATCGCACCTTGTTGTGTAAACGGTAAGTTTATCCGTGGCTTTCCCGCCCACTTTAACTTTAAAATCAATTTCCGCGCCCGTCGATTTCCCTATCCAGTGCCTTGTTTCTTCTTTGACTCTTTCTGGAAAGTCAAGTTTATCAAGTCCAGAAAGGAGTCTTTCCGCGTAGTCTCTAATCTTTAAAAACCATACTTCTTTTTCTCTCTGAACAACTTGCGTTCCACACCTATCGCACACTCCGCCTTGCGACTCTTCGTTTGACAAAATGCAGTCACAACTTTCGCAATAATTGACATATGCTTTTGATTTATACGCAAGTCCTTTTTCGTACAATTTGCTAAAAATCCATTGCGTCCACTTGTAATATCCTTCGTCGGTTGTGTCAATTTCCCTATCCCAATCAAAAGAAAACCCGACTTTTTCGAGTTGTTGCTTTATATGTTCAATATTTGTGTCAGTGGCAATTCTAGGCGCGATATTGTGCTTAATTGCATAATTTTCGGTTGGCAGTCCGAACGCGTCCCAGCCGATTGGGAATAGCACATTATATCCTTGTAGCCTTTTCATACGAGAGATGACTTCCATAGACGAAAAAGCCTTTATATGTCCAATGTGAAGCCCCACCCCCGATGGATATGGAAATTCAATAAGTCCATAAAACTTTGGTTTGTCCGAAAAGTCGACAGCCTTAAAAACGCCTTCTTTTTCCCAAATTTTTTGCCATTTTTTCTCAATTTTTGCGTAATCCATAATGTAAAATCCTTTTATACGTAAAAAGTATATACATCAGAGAAAAAAAAGTCAAATAATAAGAAGATTTTGGTTTATAAAACAAAAATTGAAAACTTTTATAGCGGATTTTTAGTCCTTTTTTAAAAGTTTATAATAAATTTCCTTTAATTCTTTTTTATTCATAAGTTTTGGTACTGGATAAAGCGGATTACCTTCTTTGTCAGCGTGGAAAGCAAGTTCGTCGATATCCTCTTCCCTTAATTCTTCTATAAAGGTCGGGATATTCATACATCGGTTTAATTCTTCAATTGCCGAAATAAATTCTTTTGCTCCATTTTCATAACTTGTAGATTTATCGCAAAGCCCTAAAAACACGCTAATTTTCCATAACTTTTTATGAACACTTTTCCCGTAAATTTTAAGCATAATAGGCAAAATCACGGCATTTGCTAGCCCGTGTGCGACATTGTATTTTCCGCCCAAGGAATGTGCTATTGCGTGGACATATCCAACATATGATTTAGTAAAAGCAAGCCCCGCGTTGTAGGACGCAAGAAGCATATTTTGACGGGCTTCAAGATTATTTTTGCCGTTAGAATAGGCTTCAAATAGGTTCTCAAAAATGAGTTTAATAGCAAAAAGCGACTCAAAACGCGTGTCCTTTGTCGTGCTTTTGCCGATATACGCTTCAACAGCGTGCGTAAGTGCGTCCATTCCCGTCGTTGCGGTCACAAAAGGCGGAAGATTTATCGTAAGTTTAGCGTCAAGTAAAGCATAATCAGGAATTAAAACAAAATCGTTTATTGCGTACTTGTGGCGCGTTTTACTATCCACAATGACGCTTGCAACAGTTGTTTCACTTCCCGTCCCCGCAGTTGTTGGAATTGCAATAAGGAGTGGCAACTTCTTTCTAACCTTTAATAATCCCTTCATTTGGTTTAAAGTTTTATTTTTATTTACAACAAGCGCTCCAACCGCCTTTGCGCAATCCATACTCGACCCGCCACCAAGTCCAATAAGGGCCATGCAATTATTTTCCTTGTACATTTTTAGTGCGTCGTCTACATTATCCGTTGTTGGGTTCGCAACTGTGTCACTAAAAACAAAGCAATTTATGTCGTATTTTTGTAACCTACTTTCCATTTCCTTTGTAAGACCCAAAGAATAAATTGTTTTGTCGGTTACAAGAAGAACATTCTTAATTTTATTTTCCTTTAATAGTCGCGCAAGTTCAGTATAATTTTTAAGTAATTTTGGCTCGCGATAAGGTAAAAAAGGAAGAAGAGCCCTAAACACCCCTTGATAACTTCTACAATAAATTCTTCTAAAAATGTTCATTTTGCGCTTCCCCCGTTAATACATTCTACAATTTTTTTGTGCATTTTGTAAACCAAACATACCAAAAACAAAAAAAATGGATAAAAAACAAGACGAAATTATTTTTTCGCCTTGTTTTTTTTAAGAATATGAATTTTAATTTTGATTTTAAACTAAATTTTAGTCTAAACCTTCCCAAGTAAAGCACTCTTCAATCATATTCATAATCCAATCGTAGCCAAGTCCTGTATCCGCAATTGCCTTTCCAAGACCTGGAATAAGTCTGATAATCAACTTACCGCCGTTCTTTATTGATTTTACAAGAATCTTGAAGATTTCACGCGAAGACTTGTTTTGGAATGCATCTCTATAATCTTTCCATTGTTCCAAATTCGCTGGATTCGCAACGATAACAGGGATTTGAGCAACAACAAAATTCATATCATACTTGAACGCTAAGAACAAATGAAGGTCTCCTGTCGCGATATATAAGAGCATATCAACAACGGACTTAACTTCGCTAATAATAGCTAAAGTTTTTGCAGCTTTTTCCACATCACCATAACCTTCAAGTCCCTTAATCTTATCCGTTATGCCGTCAAGCATTTTTTGCAAATCTTGTGTACTAGAACCAATCCATGTTAACGCCTTATCAATTGCGCTTCCTTCTTCAACATTCTCTAAGATTTTATTAAGAATCATAACAATTCCACCGACATCATTTGCAAAGTTTTTAACCTTGTCTATTCCAAGTTGCTCTTCAATATCGTCTTGAATGCTTGATGTAATGTCATTTGCACCACTAATAAGTTGCAAATAGAAAATTAAAAAGTCCGAAGTCGAGTCTTTTGGCACCCACACGAGCGAAGAGCCAAGATAAACGTCCCTATCGTGGAATGGATCAATAAGCCAACCATCTTCCCCACGGCACTCAAACCTATCACTGCTACCATTTAATCTAATGACCGTGTTTTTTACAACTGTTGGATAAGGAATTTCAATAAGCCCAGTTAGGTCTGTAAATTTCTCAACCTTTTGGAAAGCGTGATGTCTACGATAATAAACGAAGAAATTGTTAGGAAGTCCGTTGACATAATTACCTTTAACAAAACCGCTTGACCTTTCGTTTCCAGTTTCTTTGTCTTCCTGACCAGGGTTATAGTCGACTTCGAACATCTTTGTATCAAACTCTATTACCTTATCCCCGTCCGTTCTAAGATAAATATCACCCTTAACGGAACCATAACTATCTATACAGCTGTCAAAGTTAATTGTCTCCTTTGTCCCCGTATAATACCAATATAATGACAATGAATAATATGCCGTTCCGTCCGTGAAGTTATTTTGGTTCGCACCCAAAACGCTGTGATTTAATACCTTTAATTCACTATTTCCGTCCATATACACTTCATTAACATATGGAGATTTCTTTTCTCCTTCATCGTTTGCTTTAATTGAAATGTATTCAAGTAAGTCCTTGTGTTCCTTTTTAGCCGTATTTTTACTTATAACAGCACGATTGTTTAATGTTAATGTACGCAATCCACTACCAGCCGAGAAATACAAGCCTCCGACCTTTCCTGCGCTTTCGTTGTGGGAAATTTGCGCTTCACTTCCATCAAGTGTAAGATTTGTGTCTTTGCAATAAACGCCACCTGCATTTCCTTCTTCATTTAATGCTCTATTGTACGAAACATAGCCTTTAAGTTGTATTTCGCCACCTATTGCATAAATTCCACCACCGCTGTCTCGTGCGATATTAGGCGCTGGTGCATTCATCATTTCATCAGAATTGCTACTGTTTACTTTTGTCGAACCGATGACTGAGCCTTTGTTTAGTGTAAACTTTCCGCCAGCCATATACACGCCACCACCATTTGTAGCATAGTTTCTTGCAATGTACATTGCTCGACTTTCAAGTCCAAAAGCAAATGTTCCTGACGCGATATATACACCGCCACCGTTTGTAGCATAGTTACCTAAAATACTTCCACCAAATGTTACATCTCCAACTGAAACATAGATAGCACCACCATTTGTTGCATTGTTGCTAAATAGTGGAAGTGTGACTTTTTCACCATTTGAGTACTCGTAAGTATAAGTCGTACTTTTGTTACTTGCAGTTTCAATCGCGAGCCAGCTTGAATATTCATTTTCATACGAGTTAATACCAATTGTGCCAATAAACTCACTTGCGTCGAAGTTGCCATTTGTTGCAAGTCCGCCACCGTTTGTTGCCGTGTTATTTTGAATAAATCCACTACCAGCAAGCTTTCCAGCGCCGAAAATTCCGCCACCGTATCCAGTTTTGTTCTCCGTATCTTTTTCAATTTTCTCTGCATTATTGTTTGAAACTTCGCACGACGATGTATTAAGGCTTAAAACGCCATAATATGTCTTTGTGGCGTTTGAGGAGTCCTTTTCTTCCACTTTATCCATATAGACGCCACCGCCATTACTTGCAGTATTGTTGCTTATTGCACCCTTTTCTTGAATGAAATATGCACTCATAATTGCAAGTCCGCCACCATTTTGTTTCGCCGAGTTATTTACAATATTAGTCGAATTGTTAACAACCCCATTATTTGCATATATCGCGCCACCATTTTTGTCTGCACGGTTTCCATAAATTGCTATGCGTGGGTCTTTCTCTTGCGTACTACCAAAGCCTTCTGAAATTACAACATAAGTAACAAATCCATCATTACCCGAATTGCTTGTTCTGCTTGCCAATTCTTGAATGTAATCTGGCGACTTTTTGTGTTTTAAAATCAAACCTGCTTCGTCTTTATATAAATCATCAACATATATAGCGCCACCATTTGTTGCAGAGTTTCCAGTCATTATGCCCGTTTTAAAATGTCCTTCGCCTTTTCTAAGGTCTGTGTAACTTTTCCCTGCCTCATCATATGTGCCTTGTGCTCCAACATAAACAGCACCACCATTGCTTGCTCTATTTGACGCAAATGTTGTGCTATTTACTTCAAAGTACGAATATGAAGCAATTGCACCGCCCTTGCCACTTGTTGCTGTATTGCCGTCAAACAAAACATTATTGAGAATAGTCTTTGAACTTTGTCTACCAGATGTGCCGTCAAGGTACAACGCTCCACCGTCTATTGATGCAGTATTTGACCTAAATGTAACATTCTTAGTGTCAACGCTACCTTCTGTTCCGCTTACAATTTCACCAATAAGCAAAGTGCCTTGTTTTAACGAAATCGCGCCACCATAGTTAGCGGTATTTGGATTGCCGATTTTTTGACCTTTGTTATTGATATCTTGACCAAACAAAGAAGATGTAATTCTAACATTTCCGTTTTGAATGTGGATAGCGCCACCAAAACCGCTAGGCTCTTCGTCTTTACTTGAAGCAACCGCTTTATTTCCTTCGAATTTTGAATTTGTAATCTTAAATTCCGACGTCCCGCTTCTATTGATGTACATTCCGCCACCATAGGTCGCTTGATTACTTGTAAATGTGACGCCATTAAATGTCAAAGGTCCATTTGCAAGATACATTGCACCGCCGTGGTAATCACCTGCAATAATTGAAGAGGTACCTTCTTTGCGTTCAAAATCTTTCGTCTTTCCAGCAGTGTTCTTATCAAATGTAACACCTTCAATGAAGTTTTTGTTGCCTTCACTATTTGGGTTGTCAAGATTACTTATATAGAGTCCGCCACCATAAGGTGCAACGCTGTTGTAAATTGTAGAATCACTCATTTGCAACTTGCCACCCGCGACATAAATTCCACCACCGCGACTACCCGCATAGTTTGAACTCTTGCTACGCGCACCGACCGCAGAATCACCAGCACCTACTTTTGTGTTCATAATTTTAAGTGAAGCACCCGAGTAAATCGCACCGCCGTCGTCATATGCAATGTTGCCAGAGATTACAATATTTTCAGTTTTCCCTTCGTTGTACCCTATACAAACGGAATTCCCTTCGTCACTTTCTGACCTATAAGAGATGTAAAGTCCGCCACCACTACCTTCGTGGAATTCAACTTCTTTTTCGCCGATAGCTTCTGTGTACTTGTAGTCCGCAGTGTTGTTAATTAGAGAACCTTTATACAAATTAACATTTGGCGTGTCACTTGTATTGACACTCTTTCCATCACTATTGACATAAATTCCGCCACCGAGCCTTGCCGTGTTAGAGTCGATTGTTGGGTTTCCACTAGGCCTATCAGTAGCTTCGCCCATACTAAATGTGCCACTTAAAACATAAACACCGCCACCCATACCATTTATTGATTCGCCGACGCTTCTTGTCGCGTTTGCTTTGTTTCCAGCAATTGAACCCGCCATAAATGTAAAGCCACTTTCCACATAAACACCGCCACCAAACGAAGCCGTGTTTGCATTATCTGTAGATTCAGTTGTTCCGATTTCTCCACCAGTCATCTTGAAAGATTGAGTCGCGTACACACCGCCACCGCTCTTTGATGCTTTATTTCCAACAATGTAAGCATAACCTGCAATTGTAAGGTTGCCCGTTTCAAAGTAAACGCCACCACCATTTTCGCTTGCTATGTTATAACCAATCGTTGCTTCTCCAGAGCCAGATGCATCTATGTTCCCAACAACAACATTTCCGCTTGCGATGTAAACGCCAGCACCTAGACGCGCTTTGTTTCCGTTGTCTGATTTCCCAATTTCCGCGCCCTTATCCACATTAAGTTTTTCACCATTAAAGTAAATTCCACCACCAAGACCACTTTCGACATCGTTACCAGAAATTGAAGCGTTATAGATAGTCAAAACACTTCCCGTGTCCGCATAAATACCGCCACCATTTGTCGCTTTGTTTCCTTCGATAATGGTTCCAGCGCCGTCAACTACAAGCGTACTCGCCGTCATATACACGCCACCGCCAAGAGCGTCATTTCTATTTCCGTCCATTCTTGTGCCGTTTTGGATTACGACGTTCGCGCCAAAGTTGCAAGTTGAATTTGCAATATACACATTTGCACCATATGAAGCATTTTCAGCGTTTGCTTTAAGTTTATTGCCGTTTAATGTAGCATTGTAAATTGACACGGTTAAACCTTCATTTACGCTAACAACCGCCAAACCACCGCCATAAACCGCTCTATTCCCTAACATTGTGACACCACTTAAACTGTCCGCGTCGCTCGTCATATAGATTCCGCCACCGTAATTTGCGTTGCCGTTTGAAATGTTCGTGTCACTAAATTTGACATCGTTTTCTAGATACAACGCACCGCCGTTGCCAGATGCAGAGTTCTTTATAAATTCTGCATTTTCAAATGTTGCACTAGAAACACTCGACACATAAACTGCGCCACCATTTTGTTTTGCGCTGTTTTCTTCGAATGTCGCATTCTTAAACGAGACTTTAAATGCAACTTCCTCACCGTCTTTCGTTTCGCGTTTTGCTAGATACACCGCTCCACCAAAGTCTGCAATATTTCCACTAAATGTGACATATTCCGCTTCGACTTCGCCCGACTCAACATACAACGCGCCATAAGAAGTCGTATTTCCAATAAATTGAACTTGTGAAGTTTCGTTAGCACCCATTATTTTAACTGTTCCGTTTGAGACAAACAAAACGCCGTCACTTGACTTGCTACCCGTAATTTGTGTTCCGACTTCTTTTGTCGAACTCATTACAAGATTTCCGCCAAGAACCTTCACTACGCCACCTTGCGCGCTACTATAAATGCTAGAAAGAATTGTATCTTGTAGCGTCAATGTTCCACTGTGAAGCGCAAACAAGTTAAACGCCTTTGGATTTGTAGGTCTTTCCGCACCCGAAATCGTAATATTTTCAAATGTTATATTTGGAGCCTTCGAATCGTCATCGTCGTTTGCCTTAATCGTAATTAAACTTCCGCCAATAGTTTTGACCTTCATTTCAAGTCGTTTTTCAATTTTGCTAACAGTCTTTGAACCGTCATCATTTTTGATAAGAACACCAGATGTCACCGTAGTTTCAACGCCGTCCGTCAAAGTTATTTCTTCGTTAATGACATATTTTTCGATGTCGTCAACCAAGTAGTAAACTGTTGCCGTCGAAATATTTGGATTTTCAGCATCCACACGCACGCTGTACAAAGCATTTCTAAAACTTTCGAAATATTTTATAGCGCCAGTGCCATATTTTACTGCAAAGTTTGCCTTTCCGACCGCAACCTTGTATTTGTCTACAATGCAGAACATACAATCTTGCCCGTCAAATCCTATACCAGAGAAAAGTCCCGCGTCAACAGACTCAAAAATTGCTGAACCCGTAATTTCGTTTGTGTATTCCGCAACGATATTTCGACTGCCGTCACTATTTACGTAGTCGTTTGACCTAAATCCAATTCTAAGTGGAATTGTTTTGTTTGTTCTAATGTAACTTGGATTGTATAGTCCGTCAACATAGACAATGCTCTTATTTGCAAGATACAACTCGTCGGAAATCGTCAAATTATTAGACAACATTTCAATCCCGTCGTCCGTTTTTCCGCGCCCGATAATGAAATCTTTGCCAATTGTGTTAACATAAACACCTTTTCCATTTCCCGTTTCGACTTCGTTTGCGCGAAGTGTCACCGCGATTATCCTTATAACACCACTTGTAATGACTTTTTCGGTCACCGTTTCGCCACCGCTAATAACTTTTGTTTCAACTTCGCCTTTTTCTTGATAAATCGCGCCACCATTTGCGTATGCACTGTTTGAAGTTATATACACTCCCGTCTCGTCGCCGTCAAGTGTTAACGACGAATTTTTATCAACATAAATTGCGCCCGCGTTGTTCGAAACCTTGTTACTCTTAATCTCACCGCCATAAATGGTCGCTTTGGAGTCGTTTAGGTAAATTGCACCACCGTCGATAGCAAGATACGCGCCAGTTCCAGTTATGTCGCCACCTTGTACTACTAGGTTGCCACCAAATGCGTAAATTTGTCCGCCGTCACCAGATTTTACCTTTAGAGTATCTTCTTCGTGACCTTGGTCACGATTAGCACTATTTCCAAAAATTGTTCCACTTAAAATAGAGACATTTACGCCATAAACTTTCCTTTTCGTGCCTGACTCGGAGAATTTAAGTGCCCCAGTGTACGACTTTTCATCCGCCGTGCCGTGAACGGTCGCAATAAATATTGCCCCGCCCGCTTTTGCTTTGTTGTATTGAATAATTCCGCCGTCAATTGTGAGGGTCTTATCATCTGTTTCCGTGTTGTAATTATCTTCAACATAAATCGCTCCGCCGTAATTATCAGCACTGTTATTTGCAATCAAAACAGAGTCCGTTCCCAAAACTTTTTTGCTACTTATCTTAACTTCTGGGTGATAGGACACACTTTCGACAATTTCAGGAGCAATAAACATCGCGCCACCATTCGTCGCTTTGTTGTTTAGTAATTGAACGCCCTTTATTTCAAGTTTTCCGCCACCGACATAAATTCCGCCACCGTTTACAGCTGTATTAGCCCTGCTTACAATTGAACTTCCGATTTCACCCTTTTCAATTGTCGCAACGCCGTTCTTTCCAACGTATATCGCGCCACCATTCGTTGCAGTATTCAAATAAACTGAGCCGTCGACCATTGTAAATGTGCCAGATTTAACATAAATTGCGCCACCGTTTGTTGCTCTATTTTCACTTATTACGCCACCGCTTAAAATAAGTTCACCTTCGCTTAGTACGCCCGCGCCGTCACGAGTCGTTGTTTCATTTGTAAGTTTTGAAGCGTAACTAAGGGTTAATTTTCCTGAATTTTTAATAAGTCCACTTTCGCTATCACTTGAACCTTTCAAGGTCAAATAAGGTCTTAAACTGTCTTCCACAAAATCAAGAGAATAGATATCATATACATCACTGAAATTTTCTATGTTCGCACCAAGTATTACTTCATATCCACTTTCAATTACAAACATATAGTCCTTAAACTCGCCATTTCTTGCAATGTTTAAGTTTCTTTGATTTGAAGTGATTGTAATAGGCATATTTCCCACATCGCCAACAGTTGTAGATGAAATATTTATTATATTTTTAATGTAGTAGGTGTCCGCACCATAATTTGCAATGATGAGATAGCCTCTATCCGTTTTGTCTTTGAGTTGCGCTAAGTTATTAAGCGCTTCTTGAAGTTCCATATATGCGCCAAGTACATTTATTTTGTCGCCTTCTTTGTATGCAAAGACTTGGAAATATTGTCTTTCAACAACAATGTAACTTCTTCCGTCCTCAATAATTGACGCCAAAATCATTCCACTTTCAATAGGAATTTCAAACCATTTTTGGTCAAGATACTTTTTCGCGCCGTCAGCACTACTAAATTTGACAGCCTTGTCACCATACGCTTTTTTCGTAGTTAAGCCTTGACCAACTTTAATTTTGACGCTAAGTCCGCTTGCGCTTTCTTTGTTCAGAATCTCGTCGACGCCTTCTTTGCCTGTTCCGAGATTGGTCAAAAGATAACTGTTTTTGCTAAACAAATAGAATTGGTCATAAAGCGAATCAATGTAACCTGAAAGCATAACGCCATTTGTATCGGTTGTTTCGCCCATAATCAAAATCGAGCCTTCGCGCGAATTTGTAGTTGCATTTTCCTTGTAAATTGTCGCGTTGTTATGAATAACATTACGCCCAAGGAGCCTTAAAAGCCCACCACTAAGTGCAATGCCGTAGCCGTCAGTAACGCCCGCTTTTGTAACCTTGTTGTCAACTATGACACAAGAAGTCATATCAACATATTCTCCGCCAGCGACATACATTCCGCCACCGTAGCCGTCACTTACTCTATTCTTTTGAATGATAAGGTCATTTAAGGTCACGCGTCCGCCACCGATGTACAGTCCACCGCCATTTTCGCCCGCAGAGTTTTCTTCTAGGTTGCCTTCCGTGTGTTCACCAGCAGTGGAACTAAATATTAAATTACCTTTTTCCACATAAATTCCGCCACCACTCAAAGTCGCTTTATTTTGTGAAAGAATTGTTCCTACAAGTTCAACTTTGCCTGTTGTTAAGTTAACAAAAATTCCGCCACCGTTTTCGCTTGCAATGTTGCTTGAAATCCTTGCTTCGCCTGTGCTTACAAAAATACCATCATTCGTGACATAAATACCAGCGCCATTTAACGCGTAGTTAGATTTAATTTCAGATACGAAATCGCCGTCCTTATTAAAGTTGACCGTTCCGCCAAGAATGTACAATCCGCCACCAAACTCAGTCACTTCACCGCCGAGCCCATTTTCTTTGCCATTATCAGAGATTGTCGAGTTTGTGAATGTGCTTGTAAGTTTACTATCAAAATATCCGCCCGCGCCCGACAAAGTTGCATAGTTATTTGAGATTGTAGCCTTGTATAGGTTGACACTACCGTTATTTACCACATACAGTCCGCCACCACTTGTTGCGGAGTTGTTTGAAATTTCAATAGAAGCATTTAACCATTCTAAGTTTGTCGAACCAAGAATGCCACTTTTAATGTACAATCCACCGCCATAACCCGTCGCTGTGTTATAAGTTACCTTTGCTAACATCGCATCATAACTTACGCCACTAAGTGACGACGATAGGTATAGTCCGCCACCATTTGTTGCGCTGTTATTTTGAATAGTGGCTTTCAAAATACGAAGTTTACCTTGCGTTCCAATGTAGAGTCCACCACCAAATTCTGAAGTGTTGCACTTAACAATCACAGTTTCGCCGTCCAAAACGACTTCACCACTAATTGCTGATATACCGCCACCATATGTTGCAGTATTTCCATTTCCTTCTTCGCCAATGTTTCCACCCGTCATAGTAAATGTTCCGCTTGCGACATAAACTGCGCCACCGCTATTTTTTGCCGAGTTGTTAACGAGGTTTCCAGACGCCATATTGACGACACCACCACGGATATAAATAGCGCCACCACAATTGGAATCTTCAATTCTAATAGTTTCACCTTTTGACAAGTTTTCAACAAGTGTTCCCCTGTCCGCTGACGCATAGTTATTAACAATTTCAACATTTTTGTTGATATTTAGCGTGCCTGTTTCGCCAACAAACATCGCCGACGCGCCACCAGTGACATTTTTGCCGTTAATTGTAAGAGTAGTTGACCTTCCGTCATTAAGGTTTAATGTGCCATAAACAACAAACATATATCCTAGATAACTTTCAGCCCTTTCAATTAAGACGCTTTCAAACTCATTGTCGTTTACAACAACCGTCGCTGTTTTGTTCCTTGGAATGTAAATTGCACTTGTAACAGTTTGTGTCCTAAACACGCTTAAAAGGGCGTCATCTTCGCATTGCAAAATTGCTTCACGCAAAGTCGAGTAATTCGTTTGGTCAGCGTCACCCGTGCTACCTGTTCTCTTTGTTTCAACAACCGTCGCAATAACTGCGTAAATTGTCGTTTTTTCTTGCAAGAACGCTGTTGACCTTGCGTAGAACTTGCCCGATATTGCGTACGCACTCTTTGTAAACTCCGCCACACGAACACGGTCGTCCATTGTTTTTATGTTGTTAAAGTCTTCGCTATACAACTTGATTTGATTATCTTTTGAACCTTTTTCGTTGATTCTCACAATTGAGCCGTGGCTAAGATAAACAAATGTGTTTTGTTTGTCAATTACTGTCTTGCTTGAAACTATAAACGCGTTAGATTTTCCGCCTTCTTCAAGGTAAATGCCCATTGTTTGGTTATTTACACTACTATTTTTCGTCGAAACTCTTACATTATCAAGAGTCAAGACAGAATTTTTGCCAACATACATAGCGCCACCAAGCATTCCTTCTACTTGACCGTTAGCAAGGAACTCCGCTTGAAGAATGTTAAGCGTCCTATCGACATAAAGTCCACCACCGCTTACATTTGCCGTATTTTGGGTGAAAATTGTCTTTCCGCTAATTGAAATGGTTGATGACTTAGTCGACTTTTGAGTGCCAACATAAAGTCCACCACCAGAAGTTTGTGCGCTATTACTTAAAACACTTACATTGTACAAACTAAGTTTTCCGTCTTCAAAATAGATACCCGCGCCGTTAAATTCGCTTTCATCTGTTAACTCAACACCGTCAATTACTTTTGCCTTATTATTTGAAATAGTGGTTGCCTTTAAGTCAACATTTGCTTGACCTAAAATATAAAGTCCACCACCCAAAATTGCCCAGTTGTCATCTATAACGCTTTCACTTACTGAACTTGTCGAAATTTCGCCACCTTTTGCATAAATTCCGCCACCGTTTTGAGCTTTGTTTTGTGAAAGTCTTGCACCAACCAACCTAACAATCCCGCTATCAACATAAAGCCCACCACCAAATGTTGCAAAGTTGTTAGTTATTCCAGCGCCTTCTAAAATGAAATTAACTTGAAGTGTTCCGCGCCCAACAAAAATTCCGCCACCGAAATACGCTTTATTTTTAGAAATCGTTGCATTATCCAACAAAACAAGCGTTCCAGTGTCAAGATAAATTCCACCACCGCGCGTGTTTGTCAAATCATCCATATATCCACTTTCAATTGTGCCTGATGAAATTTCGCTTGTTTTATTTGACGAAATATATATGTTAGAGCCAAGTTTACTCTTGCCTAACGACACTTCGCCACCTTCCATATTAAGAGTTGCTTCTTTTCCGATATAAATTGCGCCACCTTGTTCAGTTGCACTATTACCTTTGTTTTCAAGCCCCAGTGGAGACGCTTCGACGCCACCTATAACGCCACAAGAAAGTAAAATCGTTCCACTTTCAGCATATAACGCACCACCCGAAATTGCCGTGTTGTTTGAAATCGTGACACTGTCGTCCGCAATTGCAAGAAGTCCACTTTCAATGTAAATCGCACCGCCAAGAGTTGCTTCGTTATCAAAAATTTTGCCGTTATCAAGAGTCGACGCATAATTTGCGTCCACAATCGTCGACGAAATAAATATCGCGCCACCTTTTGCACCCGCTATGTTGTGCGACATAATAGTTGGGTTAGAAGATTTTTCAATTACGAGTCTACCCGCGCCCTTAACATAGATAGCCCCACCATTTTCGTCAGCCGTGTTGTTTGAAATGTTTGAAGATGTAATAGAAACATTTGAATCTTGCACATAAATTGCACCGCCGTAGCCCGCTCTATTTTTTGTCAATGTTGCGCCGTTTATAAATAGAGTTGAATGTTCTCTAACGCTCAAAATCGCGCCATAAGTGCTTTCGTTTGCCGTTATTCCACTTGCCACAAAGTTTTCGCCAAGTATAAGTCCGCCATTATTTAGAGAAATTACGCTTGCCGACCTAGTAAATAGCGAATAAACAACAATTTGTGCGTCGATAATGCCGTCGATGTCAAGTTTTGTCCCGATTTCAGCGTCGTTTGCTGTCACTGCAAAGACCACTTTATCCGTAAGCGCGTCATCAATTGTAAGTGTAACAGACGACCTTGAAAGTGTATATTTGTAACTTTCGTCGCTTGGGTCAACTTTTCTAAATCCGCCGACAATTGTAATATTTTTGTTAATTTCTATTGTTTCTTCAATGACGATGTCCGTTTTTATAACAATCTTTTGACCATTTTTCGCGCTATCAATCGCGCCTTGAAGGTCATCATAATATCCAACGATATTGTCAGCGTCAAGAAGTTCTATCCTATCATAGACAACGATGTTGTAACTAAAATAGTTGTCGCGTCTAGTGATGTCACTAAGGTGAGTCAAGACAGTGTAGAAATTGACATCAACATAGATTGTGCCGATTTTGTTTTCGCCACCTTTAATTCCTGTGTTATTTATGACCGCGTCAAGAGCATTTGTCGAATAAACATAAGCATTTTTTAAACTTGTCGCGCCATAAAACGCCGTAAACTCGCCTATACTTAGGCTAGAATTAAAGTTGTAGCCAAATTGAGAAGTTTTCCTTGTTAAAACAACTTCTTCAATGTTTGTTCCAAGGAAGGCATATTTTCCAATTGACGATACTTGAGTAAAATCTACACTTCCAGTCAAACTTGCGCAGTTTTCAAAGGCACTGTCGCCGATAGTTGTAACTTGCGACAAATCAATTTTTGCACTTCCCGTTCCACGCAAGAATGATAATTTAATGCAGTCTTTAAAGGCTTCATTCCCAATGAAAGTAATTCCGCTTAAATACTCTACATATTCTAGTGTTGCTAGCCCGCTAAATGCGTTTGAAGAAATTTCTTGCTCTTTTGTGATATAAACATTCTTCAAAACAATTTCGCTACCTGAGAACCATTCTTTAAGTGGCTTTTTGTTTTCCGCACTTTCGCCAACAAAGGAAACCGTCAATGTTTCAAGTCCCGAAATATTTTCTAAAGCCCCGCTTTCAATTTTAGATAGTTGCGACAAATCTAGGGCGTTAATTCTAGCCAAGTAAAGTGCATAGCGTTTCAAAACTTCAACTTTTACCGCTCCGCTATTTTGCAAAGTTACCATTCCGCCAATTGCCATTTCGTCAAAACAATTACCCGCTAAAAGTGCAAGAAGAGTTGCTTTTTCGTCGACTTTGTAAACATTGCCTAATTTATCGACATCATATCTATTTATTGAGTCCTCAAAAACAACTTTTTGAAGGGTGCTTGACACAAATGCACCGTCATCGTAGTTTGCTTTTTGTGGCAAATTCCTTAAAACTGTAAGCCCCGAGACATCTCTAAATGCAAATGAGCTAACTGTCTCTAAACTTGTAGCAAATTCAAAATCAATTGCCGAAATTGTATGCGCGCTGAAAGTTAAAGGTGCTATTTTTAAAACATCTTTTCCTTTTACAAGCGTTCCATTATTATTTAGTATTTCGTGGCGTGGAAGAACAATCTCTGTCCCATTAAAAGCACTACTTATGCCAACAATTGAGACGCCGTCATTATATTCTTCATAGGTAAACATAAATGGATTTGTATACTCTTTCCACACTGCATACAAGGTCACTTTTCCAACAAATGTGACTTCATAGTTTTGCCCTACGGCGTATTCAGGTTCGCTTGCAGTATTTTCAAGTGCCCAACCAGCAAAATACGCGTAAACATTATTTTCTAAGTCCGCAATTTCCCAAATATTGTTTGAAATATCACTAAACCTAATTTTTTCTTTCGTCCCGACCTTTGTTACTGGGGTCGTCACACTCCCCTTTGCCACGATGTCAGTTGCACTAGCAAATGCAACATTATATGTTGTATTTAAGTCATAACTTAGTTCATAACTATCTTCCAAAACCGCATAAATTTTAAGAGTTTTCTTTGTTGTGTCTTGGAATTTTCCAAAGATAGCAAGAAGAGAGTTTGTAACTTGGACATTCGTTCCAAGGTTAAAATCAAGTGTCGAAGTGTTTTCGTCAACTGACCAGCCATGGATTAAAATGTTGTCTAGATTACTTGTGTAGATAAATAGTTGATTATTATCGGAATATGTCGAATATGTGTTGTTGCCAAAAACTTTGACCGATTTCGTTTGTGAGCCAAATTCGCTAAATTTTTCGCCCGCGACAACGAATTCAAATGTATAACTCATCGCTTTCCAGCCGATATACAATTCAACAACCGATTCTGCGTCCATAAGGTCAAACGAAATTCCGTTTTCCGTAAATTCGTATGTTTCGCCACTTGAAATGTTTGGCGACGAAGAAAGAAGCCCCACTTCAAAGCCGTCAAGTTTGAGTGACGACAAGTTGCTCTTTTGGACGACCGCTTTCCCTTGTGCATTAGTTTTTACAAGAACAAAGTCGGATGACCCATTATTTGCATAAACTTTGACCGCTTTTTCGTCCAAAATTGCGTACAAATGAATTGTTCCGCTTTCAATCAAGTTGAAAACCTTTTGACCGTCAGTGAAAGTTGCTTCAACTCTATCCGTATATATGTAAGGTCTAATTGACCAGCCAACCAAATAGTATGATGCACTATACACCACACCCATATCTTTTAATTTAGTAAGCGTAAATTCGTCATCATAAGTTGCCGTCTCAGTAAAGACCACATCGGATGTTTCAGCACCCGACAAATGATAGGAAATGTTGTAGGTATTTGGTGCCCAAATAGCATACAAAGTCACTTCACCACCCATTGCTAAATTACGAATAGTCGCATTTATTGCAATTATTTTGTCAGTGTCAGTCGGTAATGCTAATTTATCCAAACTCCAGCCAATTTGTGTGTACCCGCGAAGAGTAAAGGAATTGCCTAGAAGCGCGACATCTTTATCGTAGGTTGCCACAATGCTTTCAATTTGACCGTACGCCGATTGGTTATTAGACGCAAAGTTAATGACATATTCGTTTGCTTCAAAGACTGCGTAGAGTGTAGCGTCTGTTAAATTAAGCACATTTTCTTTTACGCCATATGTTGTAGACCTACCTCTAAACCCAGTAAGAGTGTAACCATCTTTCACAAAATCATCTTCGCCTGGAAGTGTGAAATATTGGTCAAAAATCAAAGTATAAGTCTTTCTTTCAATCGTTCCGTCCTCGGACGCAATGGTTAAGTTGTAAGAATTCCCTTCCCACAAAACATAGAGAGACAAATCTTTTTCAGGCATATTGAAGTTTGACGCAGTATAAACAACCAAATTGTTTTCAATAAGTTGAGAAAGGCCAAAGCCTAAGATTGTATAGTTGTTTCTACTAAGGTTGTTTATAACTCTTTGCAGTGCTTGCGTACCAAATGTTGAGTCGTCTTTATCTACAAAGACTTTAAGTGTGATGACTCCATCCGCATAACTTTCCTTACTTTCGCTATTCAAGTTTAACCCCGCGACATTGACAAGAGCATATGTGTCGCTTGGCGAATAAGAATCGTTGACATAGACTTTTAAGAAATAATAGTCTGCACTCCAATTTGCATAAACTTCATAGTCGCTATATGGCATTGTACTTTCTGCAGTCAAAGGCGTTTTCGCGCCATTTTCAATCGAGAGCCAGCCAGCAAAATCCTTGTTTTCTCTTGTTGCGGTAATACCGCTTAGGAATTCAAGCAAATTAGTCGTGTATGGCACTTCGACGCTCACAAAATCAATGTCAATTGTTGCACCAAGAGCGCTATCAATCTCAAAATCGCCACTTTCCTTATAAACTTTTAAAGTAAAGACCGCTTTTGTAATGTATAAATTATTGTCGATGAGTTTAAGTCTAAAACTGTCTACACCGATATTTTTCACATCATCAGTCAAATCAAACATTCTTTCGTCAATTGTGTTTTCAAATTGAACAACCTTTAACGAGCCTTTTCCGCTTGGATAATTTGTACCAGTAACCACATTTTTGGATACTTTTATTGGCTCTAAGATAACAACGCTACTATTTTTGTCAATCGTGCCTTCGACTGTGACATATGCACCGTTTGCAAGTAAAACTTTTGATTTTACATCATATCTACCACTAAAATACACTCTTCCAAAAGTCGAGTAAGTTAGACCAGCGACAAAGATTGTGCCGTTATTTTCAGGCGACCCCACTTCACCACCTAAAATGTTTAATGTGCCGTTATAATTTACATAAATATTATCGCCAAAAGATGCCGTGTTATTTGCGACCTTTCCTTTTGCCAATGTGTAAGCGCCCCTAAACACATAGACACCACCGCCGTATGTTGCGGAATTTTCCAAAATTTCGCCACCCGATAATCTCAGTGATTGCCTTGCATAATATGCCGTTGACCCAATGCACACCGCACCACCAAAGGTTGCAGTGTTGTTTGACAAACTTCCGCCATCAATTAAAACATTGTAATCTGCGTTGCCGATAGTTACGCCAAGAACATAGATAGCACCACCCATGTATGACGAGTTAGATGTAAATGTAGAATCTTTAAGTGTTACAAGCCCTGTGTCGAGCCCCACAAACACTGCACCGCCCGAACTTCCGTCTTTAATATCAGTGAAATTGCCTACAAATGTTGAGGTCGTAACATTCATCGTTAATTTACTATCAAATCCAATTGCACCACCGCTTGTGTAGGCGTTGTTTTCAAGGAATGTCGAGTTTACTATTTGAGAAGTACCGTCTGACACATAAATAGCACCGCCCATTTTCCACGAAATGTTTTTACTAAATGTGCTATCTTTTGAAATTTCAAGCACACCACTTGACGACAATGCACCACCATTTGATTGCGAAGTATTCCTTTCAAATGTCGCGCCTTCGACGAAAAGCTTTCCAAGAGAATTTATACCCGCGCCCGCATTGATAGAATAATTGTCTGTAAAGAAAACATTTTTGCCGACAGTTAATGTTCCCGCTTTTTCGACCATAACTGCCCCAAATGTGGACACTCCAAGCCCTGCGCCCGAGAAAACAAGTTTTCCGCCTTCTTGGACTTCAAAGGTTACAATTGAAGAGATGTCAAGCAAGTAATCATTGAATCCTTTTACACGCGTCAATGTAACTTCGCCAGGAATGACGACTTTTACATCTGTTGTGAAATAAATCGTTTTGTCTAGTTCAATTTTGTTTGCAAGAATAACAAGTTCGTCGCGTGGAATAAGTGCGTTAACCGCTTTTTCCAAACTATCATAGTAAACTATGCGTCCTTCGCCTGATGAATCTGGTTTTCTAATATAAGCAACAGTCTCTTGCCATACGCATTGAAGGTGAAGAGTTAAAATACTATGAATTGGAATAGATGTCCTATCCGCATTATACATAACATCGCGCCCTTCATTATATGTTCCGTCCTCGCCCGTGAAGAAACCTGTCACAGCGTGACTTGGCATTTTGAAGAATTCCAAGAAGTCGTAAATACTTACATACATATTGCTTTGGCTGACACTTACTCTATAAGTCAAATCATTAACTCTTTCTACTTCATATTTTTCTTTGTCATAGTCTGGCAAATCCGCAATGTCAACTGCTTGCGCAAGAGCAGAATTTGCGAGGAAAGTAAGAACGACTTTCACATCTTCAAAAACACTTGTTAGATAAATTGTTTTGTCTAATGACTTGTCAATAATTTCAAAAATTTGACTGCCAGTTGTTAAGCCGTCACTTGACACGACGCTGTCACTATTAAAATCTTTAAAACTAAATGTTGTGCCATTTAAAATTATGCCCGTTTTTACAACATTATCGTCTTTAAAATAGCCCACTTCATAACCAACAAATTTTTTGTAGTCTTTGTTGCAACTACTTAGAGTCGTAAAGTCGCTATATTTAAGTTCAAGGTTGTCCTTTATAAGCCCGCTGTCCGACTCTCTTTCAATAACAACATTGTATGCCTTTGGCGCCCATTCTGCTTTAATTGTGATGACATAAATTGGGAGTGGAGAATACGACGAATAGATTTCATTTGTTTCTTCTTCAATAAATCGACCGCTAAGTTCGTAGCCGAGTCTAACTCCCGTGATGTCGTCTAAGAATTTAAGGGAGCCCCTCTTTTGCAAATTTTCAACTACAAGTGAAGCATTCCCCGACGCTGATTTTCCGTCAAGAGTAATCGTTCCGCCATTTGCGTTGATGTTTATAATTTTTGCAAATTCCTTAATGACAAGCCACGCATAGCCGTCTCTATTTTCCCTATTTATGCAATACTCTTCAAGTTCTTTAAAGTGCTTTACAAGGTTAAAGCAAATAAAGTTGTCCTTTAAAGTTGTCATATTATTGAAACGAGCAATATATGTGTTGTCAATAATACTTGTTGCGTCGTCTGGGTCGTAGAACCCAAAGTGAATATCTATTGTTTCGCCCGCATCAAATCTTGTTGATGTCAACTTGTTTTCAATTGCGATGAAATTGTATTGGTTGAGATAAATTCTTCTAATATACGCCGAGTCCGACAAAATTATCGAATTAAAGCCCGTTTCTTGTGCTGTTTTGATTTGCTTAACATACACACTGGCTAGAATATCGCATGAAATCACTTCAAGAACAGCCTTTTCACCGACATAAACTTCATAAGTTGTGTCGTTTAAGTTATCCGCACCGACTTTAGCGCCACTAATAACTACGTGCGCGCCACTATTTAGATATAGGTCAGTGCCTTCATAAACTAGGAGCCCTTCTTTGTTCTTTCTTGTATTTGTAATGTAGTTATTTAAAATTACGCCTTTATCAAGAGTAACAACGCTTGTTGACGCGACATAAATTCCGCCACCAAATGAGTCCGCCGTATTTGACGAAATTTCTACCGTATCATCAGTTATTTCAATAGTCGCTTCTTCAATAAGATAAATTCCACCGCCAAATGAATGTGCCGTATTTCCGACAATTTGTGCTCCACTGTTTAAAGTTACAACTGACGCGCCACGAGCGAAAATCGCACCGCCCGACGACGCCGTGTTATTTTGAAGTTTAACAGCCAAATCTAATGTACTATCTACAAGATAAACCGCACCGCCACCCGTTGATTGAACGCCCGTGTCACTTCCGACAGAGACGACCGCTTCATTTTCTTTTATGTCGCCACCTAGAATGGAAACAGTAGAATTTTCAGCGAAGATTACGCCACCTAACTTGCTAATGTTTTTTGTAAATGTTCCACCAATTATAGTAGCTTGCGCATTTAAAACGCACAAAACGCCACCACTTCCCGCTTCGTTTTCGGAATACATACCTGATTTAATGCTAAGACTGCCTTTTGCGTAAATTGCGCCACCACTTCCCGCGCCGTTTTTATTATTTTGGACAAATTGCGCACTTCCATTTATAGTTAAGGAGCTTTCACTATAAATTGCGCCACCTTGTCCCGTCGATGAAATTTTATTATCACTAAATTTTACACTTCCAAGTATTAAAGTTGTTGTTACATAAATAGCACCGCCACGTGTTGCGTAATTTGAAGTAAATTCCGCGTTATCGCCAATTGTAATCATTCCATTTATGTATAACGCACCGCCGTTTTCTGTCGCGCCGTTATTTGTAAATATAACTTGCGACATAATCTTCAAAATGCCGAGCGAATAGATAGCACCGCCCGATTTTGCGCTGTTACTATTAAAACTAATTACATTTTCGTCGCCATTTATTACTACTTCGCTTTCTTCTTCAATGTAAATTGCACCACCATTCTCCGTCGCGACATTTTCTAAAATGCGTCCTGAATTTGATGATTTAGTAGGGTTATTTATCGTTACTTTTGCGCCCTTGTAATTGTAAATCGCACCACCATAGATTGCCATATTATGGTGAATGTATGCACCGTTTAAAATAAGTTCACCCTTATTTGTAATCGCTCCGCCAAAACGCTTTGTGCTAGAAGTTGTTGCTGTGATGTTTGAAATTTCAGCGTTCACGCCAAGCGTCAATTTGCCTGTTGATTCGACTTCAATCGCGCTATTTGACAATGTTACACTGTTTCTAACATCTTTAATTATAACATTATTTCCGCTTTGTCCAATTGTCACTTCGCTTGAAATATTTATAAGTGCTTTTTCATTGTCAAATCCCAAAGAATAGGTCAAAATAAAGTTACAATTTGCCCTTGCTTCGCCTAAGATGTTTGTTCCATTTTTAAGTGAAAGGGTCTTATCTAGATAAATTATGTAGTCAGTTCCTTTGCCGTTGCTTGACTTCATAAGCGAGTCTTCTTTTAAGACTTCGTCTGCAAGTTCCATTAAAACAAGGTCATATCCGCCACTTGTTTTAATGTCAAAATTATCACTATTTATGTCTGCCACCGCGTCAAAAATCGATTGATAATACTTATTTAGTGTTTCTCTTTCAGTTTTAACAACATTTTTCACATAGAACGACGCCTTTTCCCAAACAGCAGTAAATGTTTCGCCAATTAAAGCCGTGCTTGGAATTGAATATGTCGTGCCAAGAGCCCAGAAATTGCCGTTACTATCATTAAAGCCTTTTAAGACATAGCCCGCTTTATATATAACGCGCTCAATATCGTCCATAATAGAGACTGTTCCCGTTGGAAGAGTGATTGTCGCCCCAACATAACGGCTAAGAACAATATCGCTTGACTTTTCACCTAGGTTTGTGAATGCAATTTCAACATTTGACCTTTTCATATACAAAACTATGTCAATTGTGTAAGGTTCGGATGTGCAAATTGCAAATCTATTACTATTATCAAGTTTAAATAGGTCACCAAGATTAAAGCAACTATTGCCGTTAATTTCAATATGGTCAAATTCGTATCCATCAGGGATGTATCTATATCTAAAATTGTATGTTACACCGTCAATGAATACACTTCTCTTTTCACCCTTTTCAAGTTCCGCTTTATCTTCACCCGAATAAGTCGAAAGGTCTAAAATACAGTAACTTCTACTTTCACTTTCAACTATAAACTTTGTTTCACCTTTAATATATACATATTTATATAGGTCAGCGTCAAATGTAACATCGTAAGTAATGCCACCGTCCATAATTTGTAGTGGTTCACCGCTTATAGACGAAGAAATTGTACTTATTGTAAAGTATGCAACATAATCAAAAGCAGTCAACTCTTCAAGGGTTATAAATTTGTAATTATCGCCATATTTCCCGACGCTATTTAGTTTACCTAAATTAAAGTCGGTCAAATTGACCCCCTTAATTGTATAACTTGACACACCTTCCATTCCGCCATAATTCGTGTCGTAATGATAGGTCATATTGTAAGTTTTTGGCTCCCAAATAGCATACAAATATATGTCGTGAGGTGGAAATTTCTTAAATCCACTTTCAAGTTCCGTAACATCTTCTATCCTATAGAAAGTCTTACCAGCAATGTTTTTGTCTAAGAAATCAAGGACTTCTATTCCGTCATTGTCTGCAAGTTTGCCGTCAAATTTGCACGCAATATTATTATCATATGTAGAAGGAAGTCCCGAATCTTCTGTCACAACATAATATGCAAAACCTTTGAAGTTATAACCCGTTCTAGAAAGTTTTTGGCTAGAAATTGTGCTGAAGAAATCGCCTGAAATTGGGTCGTCACAAGTAAATATGAGTGAGTTTGGCGTCCTTATATCCGCTCTATCAACACTTAAATCATTAAAGTAAAGATTGTAGTGTCTATATCTTAAAACAAGTGCCATTTGCTCGTCATCAAACTTCAAATCAAGAAGTGGCTCAGACAAAATGTAGAAAGGCATTTTGCTTGCTTCATAATTTAATTTAAACGCGTCATACACATCTTTATCAATAAATTTTACAACTGGTACGCCAATAAGGTAAGACGAATCGTCAAACATAAGTTCAATTGTTCTTGCTGGAACATACTTATCGTTTGTAATAAGAATGTATTTGTACGCATCTTCTGTCTTGTCAATGTAAATAATTGGGCTGGTTAAGAAGTCGCTTGAACCTGACGTTCTAAACTCCACAAGTCCCTCGTTGTAGATTTGTGAAATTATGCCGTCAATCATATGTTGCCCAAAAAGGAAGTCGTCATAAATAAGCGTCCCTTTATTGTAGGCAAGTTCGCCTTGTCCGCTTGGTGTGTCCTCCGCATATTCAATCTCCGTTCCCGCACCATAGCCTGACAAAAGTGTAACAGTTGCGTTTTCGTCAATATAGAACATTCCGCCCATATACGCATAGTTGCCGTCTGGGTCTATTATCTTGATTTCAAGTTGTTTTAAAATCTCTTCTTCTTTTTTCTTAAATTCCGCAAGTTGCTCTTCAAGTTGAGTCGTATCTTCACCGCGTGACTTCGCTTCTTCAATTTGCGTTTCAAGTTCCTTTATTTTTTCACGCGCAGAGTTAAGAAGACCTACATTCATTCCGTCAACTTGTTCGTTCATCCAAACAAAATTCGCGCCATTTACAACAAGTTCTGCTGGCTTTGTGGAATCATCATTTAACATAATGTCTTTCCCAACATAAGCACCGCCACCCATTTTTGAGTAGCCACCAAAGATATAGGTTTTTTCAAGAAGGGTCAACTTTCCGCCCGCAACATAAAGGTTTCCGCCACGTTCGTTTGGAGTGTTAAACTCTTGCATACCTTTTTGAATTATCGTATAGGTTATCGTCGATTCTTCGTTTGTCGACGCATAGTAAATTTGCGAACCATATTTTGCAAAATTGTCGCTAAGCGAGTTGCTATATTGCTCAATTATTGTGTCCGTAACCTTACTTGGGTCAAGAGACTCAATATATTCTCTTAAAAGGTCAGCAGTGTCCATTGTAAGTTTTGCGTCGCCACCAATATACACCGCTCCGCCATAAACCGAGTAGTTATATTGGAAGGTTACTTTTCTTAAAATAACTTCCCCGCTCTCAGCATAAATTGCACCGCCAGCACCTTCGCTTGTTCCAGATTCCAAAAAGTCCTTAGCAAAATCAGCACTAAAAGAGTTAAGTTGGAATTTATTGTACTCAATTTCAACTTTTTTACCCGCAGAATATATCGCACCCCCAAAGGTTGCAAGATTTTGCGCAAAGAATCCATCACCTGTTGTAACCCCGATACTGCCGTCGTCCAAAATAGAACTCATATCAACCAAGAGAGAAAGTGTTGCACCTTCGTCAAGGTAGAAAAGTCCACCCTTACGCGCGACGACTTTGTCGATAAAGCCGTTACTTGAAAGTTTTGCGTTGGTAAGTTTAAGAATAATATTTCTCAAATATACACCGCCACCATAGACTGCGTAATTTTTTGAAAATACAGGAGTTTCAAAACTGATTTCTCTTTCGACTGAGCCGTCAATCGCTAGAGCGCCACCAACATCAGCAATGTTTGATGTAAACCCTTTTCCGCTTTCAAAATCAAAGTTAAATTGTACATCGTACGCATAAACCGCCCCACCTACAGCACCGTATGGGTTGCCATCAATAAACGGTGAATCACCAATAAGCGTTGACTCGCTTTGCGCGCTATTTTTATTGAACGATGTGTCGACAATATTAAGTGACTTTGTAACAACCGCTATTGCTCCGCCATAAAGCAAACCAGCACCCGAAAGTGAGTTGTTATTAAACGCACTTGAAGAAATCGTGACATCGGCATTTGTTGCATATAGCACCGTTCCATAATATGTTGTAGACGCTGATACTCCCACAAATTTATTATCGGTAAATTCAGCACCCGAAATCGTAACCGTTCCATTTTCAACCCAGAACGCGCCACCATTAACGACTTGGTCGTCGCCCGTTATTTCGAGATTTTTAACAACCACCTTGCTATTTATTGTAAGGTTGCCACAAGTTATTTTTGCAATTCTTTCCCCGCCGTCAAAAATCAAACTGTATGATTTGTGCGCGGATAAAGTTAGGGATGAATTTTCTCCCGCCGTAATTAAAGTTTTGTCAACGCTATCTGCGACATAACTTCTTCTAATCGTCTTGTCACCCTTTACGCCGTCGTCAAGGCTAATGACAAAATTTTTATTATCGCCAATGTTATATTGTTTTGTAATGACAAATTCGCTTCTCAAATCAAGCAATACGACTTCAACATTGTTTCTTTCAAGGCTTGCTCCGCTTTGTAGCGCCGTCTCTAATTTACCAAAATACTTATTGAACCCACAAGATGTATAAAAACCTTTAATGTAACTATCCGCATCATCCATTTTAACAAAGACAGAAACCTCGTCTTTTGAAGAAATATAAATTTGATTATCTTCAATTAAATCGGTATAGCTTGACTTCGCATAATAGGCACTTGCGTAGTAATTTCTCTTGTAAAAATCGTCAAGGTTTGGCAAGGTATAATATTTTTCAAAAACCGCCTTCGCAGTTAAATAAACACCAAGGCCGTCCTTTCTTAAATCATTTGATACAGTCGTCGTGTCACCAAAATAGGCGTATTCGGAGGCCTTTCCGCCACCCAAATAAATTTTGACTGTAACTGTTGGTGTTGCCCAGTTAGAGTAAACCTTTATGACATAAACTTGAACTTTTTGTCCTTTATCGTTTATTTCTTCAACGGTTGTGAAATTATAGAAACTAAGGTCTTCGTCTTTTAATAGAATAAACTTGTAGCCTTGCTTATATATCTTTGTTCCTGCGTTTTCGGTTGGAAGATTGTAATCAACAAAAACATCTTGACCGTGCGACCAATTTTTCATAATTTCGCTGTAACTACTTCCGTCATTTAAACTTGGGAATACAATACTTTCGCCGTATTTGCCAGTTATAGAAAACTCTTCACCTTTTGAAGTTGTATCCGTCGAACTCAATCGGAAACTAAAATCAAATCTTATTGAAATAGGCATAAACATTGCATACAATGTTGTATTTTTAAATTCAGTAGTCGTGAATTGAGTTGTTGCAACGATATCTTCAAATCCCGTTCTTGAATAAAGCAAACTTCTGTCGCCCGCAAGGTACAAATCATAATTTTCATATGTCGACCACCCGATAAATTGATAGCCCGTTTTTGTTGGACCAAGCCCCGCACCGTTTAGGATGTCAAGTGGAAGGTCAATATAAAATAATGAACTTCCGCTAACAGTCAAAAGTTTGTAAGGTGCAATTTTTTCTACCCACTCACTCTTTGTCGTGTCATAATAAATTCCGCCATTTAGATTGAATGTAACATAGACATTTTCCGATTGCGAGAATAGGCAAATTATATCTCCGTCAGCTTGCTCAACGTTTAGTTTGCAATCGTCCCCCGAATAAATGCCGTATTCGTCACCCCAGCCCGTAAATGTAACTGAGTTGCCCACAATTTCGACCTTATTTAAGTCTGTTATTTCGTCACCAAAACGCGCTTTAAAAGTTATTCCAATTGGTGCCTTTTTGTAATAAGTATATTTGCTTGAAAGTTCTCCAAGCGTGCTCGCTAGAACAAGAGTCCCCGTTTCAAGAGAGGACAATGTTTGCGCCGTATAAATGTATGCGTAAACATCCGTTAAGTCAGCAGGAAGGTCAGAATAAGCGATTTCAGTTAGACCTATGTCTAGACCATCGACCTTAAATAATTCATACTTAAAGTCACTCGCGACAGAGATGTTTCCGCCAATCGTCGACACCATTGACACAAGTCGAAGATTTCCAATCCACGAAATGTCAATTTGAGTCATTTCTCTATTTACAACAAATTTTTCACTTGTTGGACAACTAATGTCCGCCTCAATACGGTTATTTTTGTCGTAGTGGTAGTTGTTAAGTGCAAAATATTTAAATAAATCTTCGTCAATATCAATATTTTTGCCAAAATATGCGTATGTGTAAACAGATTTTGCTTCCTTAATCCAAGTCGAGTCGTCTGTTTCAATTGTAGATGGCGCGCTAGTTAAAGTTGTTCCGCCGTTGCCGTTTAATGTAAGCAAAATGTCGTTATACATTGCATAGAAGTTAAAGACATAATCAAATCCATTTTCCGTCTTTTTAAGAGTCTCCTTTGGATTGTCCAAAATATAACTAAGCGGTGTCCCCTTTAAGACATCCATTCTATCAGCGCCCGCACTTCTCGACCAACCAGCCAATGTGTAAGTCATATCAAGGATTTTGACAATGTCGTTTTCATTAAGCAAATAAAGTTGTTCCATTGTGAAAAGGTCTTCAATGTTAGCTGAATTAAGCGCAGAATATCTCACGAGTCCTTCCAAGGTATAAGTCTCGTTTTCTTCATTATAATTTTGTGCTAACTCAGTATTGTTGTTTTGATAAATTCCGCCTTCAAGCAAATGGAAACGGATTGTGTAATAAACTTCTTCAAAAACAACGCTAATGTGAATAGTGTTTTCGGTAAAATCCTTTCCGTCAATAAATCCGTATGGCGCTTGGCTAAATACAAGGACATCTTCTCTCTTAAATTCCGTTTCAATGCCCGTTGAGCTTGCCATATAGACAAATTTGCTTGGGACGAGATAGATTGTTTTTTCTTCGTTATAAGTAAATTCGTTTATTGTAATGCCAGTAAGCAAATCATCAAGTGTTCTTATTTCGTCATACTTAAATTTGATGCTAAGGCTACTACTTTTAACACCATCACGCATCAGATTGTTATTACTTTCAGTATCAACAAGTTCAATTGTGTAAGTATTTTGTCTCCAAACTGGATATAAATAGAATACGCCACTTTGTTCCGTCGTAAAATTATAAACGCCATGTGGCAATTCTCCATTTTCACCAAAGTAATAAATTACGCATTTTTCGTCATTTAATGAACGAGTTGTGCTCCACCCTATTTGCGTCCAGCCCGTGAGCGAGTATGGAGCAAGAAGAGTAATATCTTCTCCGTATTTCACGCTTTGTGAAGTCGTTTCACCCGTCACGACTTTTTCCGTCGCGCCAACTGGATAGCCATTGCTAACAATTGGAATAAATGGAACATAATTTATTGTATATTCGTTTGTTTCCCAAACGGTCGAGAAATAAAGCACAAATCCGCCAAGAGTTTCGCTATATAAACTGTCAAGATTTGTCAAAGTGTTTGGATTTATCTTAGATGACAACAAGTCAAAGACATCAGTGCTTCCCACTTTTGTATAATCTTTTTCCGAATTGTCAAAGACTTCACCACTTGCACCATTGAAATCTGGAAGGTAAGCGTAAGTTCCAGCAAAACCAATGTTTACTGGAAGTGGAAGGTCACTAAAATCAATTCTGTCGCCAATTTTTAGCCCTTTCACGAATAATGTCGAATTGTTGTTTACTCCACCAAGAGACAAGTCATATTTGTTTTCTTTAAGTGCTTCATAATAGCCTTGTCCTATGCTTTGACCAATAAGAGTGCCCGTTGCGTCAATTGACAAAATAATTTCGTTGCTTTCAAAGACTGGCTTAACCTTTATATTTTTTGCTGGCATTGTAAAAACGTTGCCATTTATTTCTATATCTTCGCTAGTAAACTCAGTGAAATGATAAAGTGGATGAATTCGTCCGTCCGCACTATCTTCCGAATGTAAAATTGTTAAATCTTCATTTCCCGCACGAAGAATGTCAAGCAAGTTTGCCTGCGAACTATATTGAACTTTAAATGTAGCACTGCTATTTTTTACACCGCCCGATACGTATGCGCCACCATCAAAGTCAAACTCAACATCAAACATTCTTTCTTCAAACATCGCAACAAATACATAAACTTTTTGATAGTCAAGTCCAAGTATTTCTGGATTAAATGTTGCAAAATTATCCGCAAATTCATATTTTCCGTCTTCGTAAGGTTCGCCAGCAACATTTAGTAACTTATATCCCACAAAGTTGTAGCCGACATAATCATTTCTATCTAGTGGTTGCCCAAAAACATCGCTCAAAGTGACCGATTGCCCAAAATTAAAGTCGGACGACTTTATATACATTTCGTTTTCGTCGTTATATGGGTCAAATTTGACTGTCGACAAGTCACCTTCATATGAAACATAAAGGTCGATAGTTGACGCACTTGAAATTTCAAAAAACTCTTCACGCGCATTATAAAACATTCCCATTGTGTATTTTGTACCCGCAATAATGCTACTTGAAAGTGATTTTATGTGATAATTTTTGATTTCGTGCGAAAGTGTGTTTTCTACGTTTGGAATAACGCCCATATTTGTAAATCTAATTCCGCTACTGTCCACAATGTCAAAACTAATCATATCGTCGTAGTAAACAGTTGCTATTTGTTGCACGTCATCTTCCGTAAAGTGAATGTTTATCGAAATAATCTTTTTATATGTTGCAGTAAACGTCACTGCGTCCGCATTTTCGCAAGTAACATATGCTCCCATTTTTCCGCCCGAAGTGTTTAAGAAACAATCAAATTCATATCCTACTTTTGTTAAAACATCCGATGTTGGGAGTTTCACAGTTACATTTTCGCCAATGTAAACAGTCAAAACAACTTTTGTTGTGCCAACAACAACTGACCTATAAAGGTCAACATTTGTTTCATCGTAAAACGCCTCACTATTGTCAAATGTTCCACCGTCAAGGATGAGTGTAATTTCTTTCGTTTGTCTATTCCAAACTGGATACAAAGTCAGCACATATTCGCCCGCATCGTTTAAAGTGACGCCATTTTCTCTTGTTAAGGCGACATTTTTACTCGCAAGTGGAATGAGCGAATCTTTAAACAAATTAAAGCCCGCAAATGTAAAGAATCTTCTTGAGAAAGTAGCACTATCATTTAGAAGATAACTATCACCAAATTGATAATAATAGTAATTTTCTTCGTCTAACGCATATCCGTCGTCACTTGTGATTCCAGTTGACACAACATCGGCGTAGTTAGGCTCGTATTTTACAATAACTCTACATTTTTGGAAAACCGCATAAAGGATTGTTGAGTTGCTTGGAACGACATATTCCGCGTCTAGCGCGTAATAGTCTTTTGCGTCACCTTCGCCGATTAAGTTATCTGTTGGCTCATTTGAAAAACCTATAAATGTGTAGCCAAAAAGTGTTGGCTCAAAATTAAATTTTTCGCCAAGTCCAGTTATTGTGTCACCGCTGAAACATTCAAAACTCTTTTCCACCCCGTCAAAATCAGAGCCGTCGTAGTTTTTGAAATAAACGGTTATCTTATTGACATTCCACCTTGCCGTCAAAGTTAGTTTTTTGTCTATTGTAACACTTGTAAGTGCCTTTCCATCACAAACCCAACCGCTCATATTGTAGACTTCGCTATTTTTTGCCTTAAAGCCAAAACGCGCAAGGTCTTCAACTGAAATTTGTTGATTATAGAAAAATTCCACATTGAACGCTTCCGACGAACTTGCCACTTCATTTTCTTCAATAGGCGTGAAATATGACACAGTCTCGCCGACTTCTTGTTTTCCGTTATTAAATGATACACTAGTTTTCCAAACCGCGTACAAGGTCACTGAACTTGACGCAAGATTTGCATATTTTTCGTACATTTCGGTCGTAAATGAAATAGGAACAAGCGTAGAATAGAACGCCCCATTGTAAACATAATATTGCCCACTTGCAAAATTTTCGCTTGTTACATCAGTAGCCTTTTGATACTTACCGTCAACCAAAATATAATAAGTCGCGTTTTCTTCAAAAGATGTCGCAAGACTAAACGCTCCCGCGAGTAAATAACTATCTTCATTTCTTTGATAAGTCGCATTAAAGCCTTCTTTGTCAAAACTAAACCCGACAAATTCAAAGCCGTCTTTTCCTTTAAATATTCCACCATTTAAAGTAGTTGTCGCATCAAGCATAATTTGCGACAAATCAATAGTAGTATTATTTTGGTCGTCAAGGTCGACATCATAAGTTGAAATCGTATCCGTTGTTGTTCCGTTATAAGAGACGCTTCCACCGTTTAAGTTAAAGTTGATATGCAAAACTTTTTGCCAATCAGCCGTAATTTTTCTTTCTCCCGCGTCAAAACTTTCCGCCGTGCCAGAATACTTTATTACACAACTATCATTTGTTATTTCGGACAAAAAGTCAGAGCCAGTAAAGCCATTTAGTCTATATCCGTTCTTTTTAAGCCCCTTAAACCCGACTTGAACGCCGTCAGCACTTAACGACGAATAGAAAACTGGATACTCAAAATAGTAATTGTTGTCGCTATCCTTTTTGAGCGTTCCGTTTAAATCAATAAACTCGTCGGTCGAACTTACCCCGCTATCCCATTCGCCACCTGACAAAAGGACGGTCATCGTGTATTGTTTTTCTTCCCAAACGACGCGGAATTCCGCTTCATTATCCGTTAAGTCACTTTCAAGAATAAAACCGCCCACATCTTGCGTGCCAAAAACGATCGGTTCGTCAATACTAAATGTTTTAGACGCTCCGCTATATTCATAAGACATCTTAGTCAAAACTTTATAGCACCCGTTACTTCCGCCAAAAAGCCTTGTTTTTTCATCTGCTGTAAAATGGTCGCTAAGCAAAATTTCTTCACCATATTTGACCGAAATATCCCTTGAAGTTAGTCCTCCAAGAGAGTCTACAAGATGAAGAGTATAATCAAGTCCGCGCCAGCTAGCAGTAAAAGTTGTGTCTTTTACGATTTTTGCCGTTTGGACGCCACTATTTTCAACGATTTGGACACTATCACTTGACCATTTTTCAAAGAATTTTCTTGAAATTTTGAAGCCAAACCCGCCGTTTGATTTTTCTCCTTCCACCTTTTCCCTATTTGGAAGGGTGAGAACATATGAGTCGTCAATATTGTTTAGGCTTGTCATATTATTACTATCAAGCGTCGCGCCCGACTTCAAACTTGCCCCTAAAAATTCGTTTGCAATAACTTGCACCACGCCCACATCGCTAGAAATATATGTGATAACATATTTCCACATTGTAAATATCTTATATACATATTCGCCGTCAATTTTTACAATACGCGAATCTTTTTCGCCTCTATCATTTACAATTGTTGGAACTGAAATAACAAAACTTGTTGCGTTCTTTTCGATAAATTTTGCATTTTGTGAGTCAAAAATGTAGTCAATTTCACGCCCGTTCCCATTTACAAGCCTGCCGTTATCACTCGACACAATAAATTGATTGTTAATGGCAAGCCCATCGACATAATTTGACGATTCTTGCGCGTCATAATACATTACGACTTTAACATTTCTTAGTCTCCACTTAGCCGTAACAGAGATATTTTTTGGTGACGATTGCGAAATCAAATAGTAATAATTTTCGCTGTAAGTATCAATTGACCCGTCAACTGACCAACCATCAAATTGATAATAATCTTTTTCGTCTGGAAGTGAATAAGGATTGTTCAAAAGTCTGAAACTTGCCTTATTTGTCACATAATATTCTTCAGTTTTAGAGTCAGTCACACCTAAACTTCCGTCGTCGCCGTTACTATACGACACCTTAAACCACATCGCGTACATTTCAATGTCGCGTTCAACGCCGATAAACGATTGTTTTTTATCACTTACGTTAAAACCTACCGTATCTTTTGTATTGTCAACCAAACTTACACTGTATCTCTCAAAGATATAAGCGTCATTTAAGTCGGAAAATTCCTTGCCAGTCAAGACAAAATCACCGTTCTTTTCAACCAAAATTTCCCTACTTTCTTCGCGCGAGAAGTCAAGGAAAAGAGTTATAACATAAGCCTTTACCCATTGCGCTGTGAATGTCACAGCATCGGAAATCCTTACTTTTTCAACATTTTCCGCATACTTGTTTCCTTGTTCGTCAAGGTAGCCGTCAAAATAGTAGCCCGTAAAAGACAACTCGTCATTAAGTAAATTTATTTCGTCGTCATATGCAACGGTCAATACATAGTCACTAGCGCTACTTTCGCCGTCATCACGCGAAAGATATTCTCCACCACCAAGTGAGAATGTTACATCATATGTCTCTTTTGTCCACTTTGCAACAAGTCTATGATGCCTTTCACCTGTATAGAAAAAGTCGGTGTTTAAAGTAAAATTGCGTAAAGTTTCTTCAAGTAACACTCCGCCTTCGCCGTTACTAAAGCCTTCAAATTTAAAGCCTTCTCTTTCAAATGTTCTTTCAGTTAAAATCTCATTGTTGTCAAGGTTGCGAAGTCTAAAATCAAAGAATGTTGCATTATTTAAAAACTCGTCCGCCCAATTTGCGTCAAGAGACACACCATATGGCAAAACAAACTCCATTACAAGTTTAAAATCCTTGTCTTGCGAAATAGAGTGGTAGTTGTAAAATTCAATTGAAAATACGCTATCAATTCCCGTCCAAACAAGATCAAAAGCAAGTTTGTTTTTATTCTCATCCTTATAAGTATCGTCCTGTGTAACAATAAAAGTTGAATCTACCGATTTTATCTTTGAAGTTAAATCGGTCGTCAAAATATAGCCTTTTAAATTATAATTTGACAAATCCACATAATCCCTATTTCTTCTTTCAAAATTAGGGAGTTTAATCGTTGCGCCTTCAATCAAATTTTTCAAAACAACTCGATTATTTTCGCTGTCAAAGGTGGCGGATATTTCATTATCATAAACATATCCAACATCACTTTCGCTTGTCTTAAACACAAAATTGTCGTGATTAAGGACAATATCAAATTTTGAAATCAACTCGTCCACATTTGGAACAACGCAAGGGTCAAGTAAATCGGTGTTTAAATTAAAATATGTATCTTCAACAACCATTGCATAAACGGCATACAAAACGATTGCTTCTTCGTCGTTATTGTAATATTTAGAGTCAATTCCACCCTCAATAACTGTATCAAAATTAACAATTTCACCCGTAAAATCAGGTTGAGTGTTAAAGCCTATAAGAGCGTAACCCGCTTTGTAATTTTTAAGTTTATCAACTTGCGACGACCAATCGTCAATTCTCATACTCGCGCCAACTGCGATTTTTGTGTCGGCAAGAAGTTTTGCGTCCGTGTAAATTCTAAGTGGCGTCCTATATTCCGTCCACACAGCGTAAAGAGTTATTTCTGATTTGTTTCTAAGAAAATTTTTGTCGATTTTTTCCGTCACACCATATGGAATATAAGATGACGACGAAATTGTAGTCGTCGTATCATATGGCACAAGCGACCAACCCAAAAACTCATGTTTACTTGGTCTAAAATAGTCAACCATTTGTTCCTTATATGGTTTCATTATGTAACCATCAGTATTGTATTCAACAATAGACTCCGAAGCGCCTTTTGAAATAGACGATAGAAGCCTATTCAAATCTTCTCCCGAATAAAAATCTTTTAAGCATGAAAGGTTCGCATCATAATTGATTTTGACATTTTTTGCGCCAAAACTTATGACAAACGCCTTATTACCCTTTGGAGTGTCAATTGTGTCAAAAGAAGTATAAGTTGTGTCACTGCCAAAGAGTTTAAAATCAGCAATATTATAGTAATTGGAAATAAAATTTCTATATGTATCAGTCTGCAAAGTCGAAATCTCAGTTTTTGCACCCGACGCAAAACTATAACGATACATATTGGCATTCCCCGTATCAAGAAGTCTAACCCCCGACGCAACATCAGCCAAATTTATTTTTTCAACAAAATACTTTGTTGTCGTTTCATACAAATAAACATATTCGTCATTTTCATCAAAAAGGTTTCTACTTACAAAAGTAGTTTTAACATCGCTTGCGGTGAACTTTGCGTGTAAAGTAAGGTCGTTACTTAAAACGGAAGGCGTATACATTGAGCCGTCATCATAAGTCCAACCGTCAAATTTAAGCAAAACCTTTCCATTTTCATCCCTAATATCTTCTGGCGTTGGAGCAACAAATCTTTCACCTTTTTTACAAGTTTCAGACGACACTTCAACCGCCCAGCCAACAAAGTTAATTGTACATTCGCCTTTTGGCGCAACGACAATCCCAATTATAATCCCAGCAACAGCAAGAAGTGACAACAAAATTGAAACTAAGGCAATCTTCCTTTTCGACCTAGGCTTCTTTTCCACCCCGTCACTATCCTTTTTGTTATTGTCAAAATCCTTTCTACTTTCTTGATTTTGCACACCAAAATTTTGGCTACCTTGTCTATTGACATTTTGAAAGTTTTGCATATTAGGTCTAGCATTTTGATTTGTATAATTCCCACCTTGTCCCGCAAAGCCTCCACCATTTTGTCCCGAAGAGTTAGGTCGCCCAGAATCATTTAACTGTTGGGCTCCATTTGGTCGAATGCTTTTAGGACTCAAAGGCTGATTATTAGGTCTAGCACTTTGAGGATTCGGCACATTTTGAGGTTGCCCCATCCTAGATGCATTCATATTTTGAGCGTGCCCAATTTGAGAACCATTATTTATTCCCACTGAATTAGGTTGAGAAAAATTAGTCGCCCTAACATTTTCCCTTCCAATAGGCGAAGTCGCTTGATTTTTTACAGCCGAAAAACCACTGCCCGACTGGGCAGGTTTATTATTCGCATTTAACCCTGCGTTATTTACTCTCCTATTTTCATCATTGAAATCCATAACGATTCCTCCTTTGTAGTTTTGCTCTCTTTTGTAAAAATATTTAATTAAATAAAAATAAACTTCCGCATTTTTTTTGCAAAACTTTTTGCTAAATTTAATTTTGTTTTTTGTGACAAAACAATTTTCTTTTTTTATCCAAGAATTCTTTTTTAATCAAAATTCGTTTATTTTTTAATCAAAAAAATTTTTTAAAAAAATAAAGAAAAAATCTTGTCAAAAATAGCACAAAAAATTCAAAATAAATTAGCCCAAAAAATACTAAAAAAATATTCGCACAAAATCGTAAATTACTACGATAAAATTATAACATATAACGCAGTATATTCAAAACATTTTATAACAATTTCCAAAGATTTTTATAACTTTTTTTTGCAATTTTTTTTGCAAAAAAACACTGTAATTCTTGTAAAAAAATCACAAATTATTTTTACTGTTTTTTCCATAAATTTTATTCACAAAAACCTAATATTTGTGGATAACTTTCATCTAAATTATGCACAATTTTTTTTATAATTTTCCTTACTCAATTTGACTTAAACTTTAAAACAAAAAACAGTTACATTATACATATTATTTTCAACCGCGAAATCAAACCTTGCTCCAAAAAAAAATGCTCTTCTTTATTCAAAACAAGCCAATTATTTTTCTTCTAAACTAGAAAAAGTTTTTTTGTTGCGACAAAAACAAAATTAAAGAGATTGTATTTCCGACTAATTGTTCGGAAATAAAAAAATAAAAGTAGCACAAAAGTCGTTTTAATGCAAAAAACACATAAAAGTTTATAAAACCATATCAAAACGACCGATTTTTCGGTCGAAATGCTACTTTTCGCTTATAATACAATTTATATAAAACCGACCAAACGGTCGCGACCGCTTGTTTTAGTGCCAAAGAATACCAATTTTGCTTAAAAAAACAGCATCCATTCTTATAAATTTGAATAAAGCGCAACAAAAAAAAGACGTCCACATTTAAGTAGATGTCTTTTAAAATGTTTAGCAAAAATTGTTACTTTTTAGTATTATTTTTTTCGTAATTATACGCTGATTCGCACATATCTTTTAAGGAATATTTCGTTTTAAAGTTAAGTCCATTTTTTGCCTTACTTGCGTCAGCATAGTTACACTCGCTATCTCCTTCTCTTCTAGGAGCAAATTCATAACGAACTTTATCCCCACAAATTGAGTTAAAGGTATTAACAACATCAAGCACACTGTATCCAGTTCCCGTTCCCAAATTATACACTTCGCAACCTTTCAAATCTTTTATTTTGTCAAGCGCTAGTTTATGTCCACGCGCCAGGTCAACAACGTGAATATAATCTCTTATACAAGTCCCGTCTTTTGTATGATAGTCGTGTCCAAAGATGTTTAAATGGTCCAATTTTCCAAGAGCAACTCTTGTGATGTATGGCATTAAATTGTTTGGAATTCCATTTGGGTCTTCACCAATAAGCCCACTCTTGTGTGCGCCAATTGGATTGAAATATCTTAAAATAATTGCACTCAAATCACCACGAGCAAAGCATTCATCTTTAATAATTTCTTCAATAAAAAGTTTTGTTCTTCCATATGGATTAAGTGGGCTAAGCTTGCCCGTCTCTTTAAATGGCAACTCATTATCCATCGAATAAACACAAGCGGACGATGAGAAAATAAGTTTTTTGACATCATATTTTCTCATACATTTAAGTAGGTTTATCGTGCTTAATAGGTTTGTTTCATAATATCTTAGCGGTTGTTCAACCGATTCGCCCACTGCTTTTAACCCCGCAAAATGTATAATAGCGTCGTATTTCCCTTTTTTAAAAATCTCATCAAGTTTTTCAATATTACAAAGGTCTTCTTTATAAAAAACAACTTTTTTGCCCGTAATTTGTTCAATCTTTCCCTTCGTCTCTTCTTTTGAGTTGGACAAGTTGTCCACAATTTCAACTTCGTAGCCATCGTCCAAAAGTTCAACTGCTGTATGGCTACCAATGTACCCCAAACCACCTGTTAATAAAACTTTCATATACTTCTCCTTTTTTTTGCACTTTTTCTATTACAATTTTAACATTTATTTCTCTTTTTTACAACTAAATCTGCTTGACTTTTATTTTTTTCTGGTGCATAATTCTATCCGCACATACATATATATGTTAAGTTACTATATACGTAGAATTATATATATAAAGCAACGCTTTTTTCTTAAAAGAACACTTGTTTTAAGAAAAAAAGATTTTAAAATTTACAAGGAGCGTCAATTACTATGATAAAAAAACTGATGAAGTCAATTAGAGAATACAAAAAGCCTTCCATTCTCACATCTTTGTGCGTTTTCGTCGAAGTCGTTCTTGAAGTGCTTATTCCATATGTAATGTCCGCATTGATTGACCAAGGAATTTACCAAAATAGTATGCCTACAATTTTAAAACTCGGACTACTTCTCTCTCTTATGGCAATTTGTTCGCTTGTTTTTGGTTATCTATCGGGAAGTTTTTGCGCAAAAGCAAGTTCGGGATTCGCTAAAAATTTAAGGAAAGATATGTTTGAAAAAATCCAAACTTTTTCCTTTTCAAATATCGACAAATTTTCTCCAGCAGGGCTTGTTACAAGGCTTACAACAGACGTAAACTTTCTTCAAAATAGCTATCAAATGTTCATTCGCGGAGCGGTTCGAGCACCATTTATGCTTATTTTATCTCTTATTATGACATTTACAATAAATGCAAAAATGGCTCTTATCCTTCTTTGCATCGCACCTTTCCTTGTTTTAGGGTTATTTTTAATATTGAAAAAAGTTCACCCAATTTTCAAGCGCACAATGAAAGAATATGACGATTTGAATAGAACAGTTCAAGAAAATGTCCGTGCAATGCGCGTTGTAAAGTCATATGTACGAGAAGAACACGAAATCGAAAAATTTGATGTCGTCGGAGACCAAATTTACGAAGATATGACAAAAGCAAATAAAATTTTGGCACTCACTTCCCCACTTATGCAAGTTGTCATCTATTCTTGTATGCTTCTTATTTCACTTCTTGGCGCAAAAATTATAGTTAGCACAAACTCAACAGAACTCACAACTGGGCAACTCACCGTTATGTTTTCATACACAATGCAAATTTTGTCATCACTTATGATGCTAGCATATATTTTGGTTGTAAGCGCAATCGCTCGACCTTCCGCAGAAAGAATTGTTGAACTATTAAACGAAAACCAATCAATTAAAAACCCAGACGACCCAATTATGAAGGTTAAATCAGGCGATATTGATTTTGATAATGTTTCATTTTCATATAAAGACGACATATCAAAATTGTGCCTTGAAAACATTGATTTGCATATCAAGTCTGGGCAAACTGTTGGGATACTCGGCAACACGGGGAGTTCAAAAAGCACACTCATCTCTCTTATTCCTAGATTGTACGACGCGACTGTTGGCGAAGTTAAGGTCGGCGGGAAAAATGTAAAAGACTACGACTTAAAGACATTGCGAGACAGCGTCGCGGTTGTCCTTCAAAAGAACACCTTATTTTCTGGCACAATCAAAGAAAATTTGTTATGGGGTAACGAAAATGCAACCGACAAGCAATTGCAAACCGCGTGTAAACTTGCTTGTGCGGACGAATTTATAGAAGGTTTTGAAAAAAAATACGACACATATCTAGAAGAAGGTGGCACAAACCTTAGTGGCGGACAAAAGCAAAGGCTTTGCATTGCGCGTGCTGTACTTAAAAAGCCAAAGATTCTTATTTTAGACGACTCAACAAGTGCTGTTGACACAAAAACGGACAAAAAGATTAGAATGGCTTTTCGTGAAGAGTTGCCAAAAACAACAAAAATAATTATTTCCCAAAGGGTTGCAAGCGTACAAGACGCTGACTTAATAATTATTATGGAGTCAGGCAAAATCGCAAGTATGGGGACTCACAAGGAACTTCTTAAAACTAGCGACCTATATAAAGATATTTACGAAAGTCAAAACAAAAAAGGGGGAAAATAAAAATGAATAAAGAAACAAAATCCCCATCAAAAAAATCCACCATGTCACGCTTACTTAAAATTATCACAAAAGGTCATAAATTCCAATTTTGCATGGTTGTTTTTTGTATTTTAGTTTCGGCTGTAACATCCGTTTTCGCGTCAACTTACATTAAGACAATCATTGACGACTTTATAACCCCAATGCTTACAAGCGGTTCACGAGATTTTACGGGGCTAACAAGAAGCATTTGTATTATGGCGGGCGTGTTTTCGATAGGAATTGTAGCGTCATTTACTTATAACTTCATAATGGTCATCATTTCTGAAAGCGTCCTTAGAAATGTTAGACACGATATGTTTTCAAAAATGCAAAAGTTGCCAATCAAATATTTTGATACAAACACCCACGGCGACATAATGAGCCATTACACAAACGACATTGATTCTCTTGAAAATATGATTTCAAACAGTATCCCTACCCTAATTTCTTCTGGCATCACAATCGTAGCCGTTTTTTGTGCAATGCTTTATCTTAGCGTATATCTAACGCTTGTAGTTATCGCATTTTTACTTCTCATTCTTATTATTACAAAAAATCTCGGCAAAAAAAGTAGAAAATATTTTACAGGACTTCAAACTTCGCTCGGAAAATCAACTGGTTACATTCAAGAAATGACCGCTGGACAAAAAGTTATTAAAGTTTTCAACCACGAAGGTCAAGTTATGAGTGACTTTAATAAGATAAACGAAGAACTCTATGAGAACACGATGAAAGCAAATAAATATGCAAACATTTTTATGCCTGTTATGGGCAACCTTAGTAATTTGCAGTATGTTGTTCTAGCAATTATTGGCGGAATTTTGATGGTTTATCAAATACCAAACTTAACAATTTTAGGGCTAACGACCATTGGCGTTGGTACGATTGCAAGTTTCTTGCAACTTGGAAGGTCGTTCTCAATGCCACTTAGCCAAGTTTCGCAACAAGTCAACTCAATTATTCGAGCGGTTGCGGGCGCTGAAAGAATTTTTAACCTTATGGACGAAAAACCAGAAGTCGACGAAGGCACAATTACTCTTGTAAATGTAACAAAAGAAAAAGACGGAACACTTGTTGAAAGTGCTGAAAAAACAGGACTTTGGGCGTGGAAAGACGCGAGCAAAGAAGAAGGCGAGCAACTAATAGAACTCAAGGGTGATGTTAGACTTTTTGATGTCGACTTTGGATACACAACCGACAAAACCGTTCTTCACGACATCTCTTTGTACGCAAAACCAGGACAAAAAGTTGCATTTGTTGGCGCAACTGGCGCTGGAAAAACGACCATCACTAACCTTTTAAATAGGTTTTACGACATTGCTGACGGCAAAATTAGATACGACGGAATAAATATTAACAAAATAAAGAAAGACGATTTGCGACGCTCAATCGGAATGGTTTTGCAAGACACAAACCTTTTTACGGGAACAATTAAGGAAAACATCCGCTATGGGAACCTTGACGCGACCGACGAAGAGATTTACGAAGCGTCAAAACTTGCGGGCGCGGACGATTTTATAAGGCGACTTCCAAACGGATATGACACAATGCTTGAAAGCGATGGCGCAAATCTTTCACAAGGGCAAAGACAACTTTTATCCATTGCACGAGCGGCGGTTGCAAATCCACCTGTTATGATTCTTGACGAGGCGACTTCTAGTATTGACACTTACACCGAAAAACTCGTTCAACAAGGAATGGACGCTCTTATGCACAAACGAACGACATTTGTTATCGCACATAGACTTTCGACCGTCCAAAACGCAAATGTTATTATGGTGCTAGATCACGGACGCATCATCGAAAAAGGCACGCACGAGCAACTCATTGAGCAAAAAGGCAAATATTATGAACTCTACACGGGAAAATTTGAACTTGAATAAATTGCTTTAAAACAATTAAAAATCAATAAAAGTAGCCTTTTAAATAAAAATTTTAAGAAAAATTAGGTTTTTTTAGTGCAAAATGCCTAATTTTTTCTTTTTTTTGCATTTCGCCCTTGAAAAAAAATAAAAATGAGTAAAATACATTATGTAATAAAAAATGATGTTTAACTAGAATTTATTTGCGTAATTTTTAGTACAAATTTTTAAAATTGATTTGACAATCACAAAAAGGATTATAATTATGGGTAAAAAAGGTGTTCCTTACGTTGCAGAACGATATGTTAAAAAGAATGTTGAATATATGGATAGGCAACTAAATAAATTAAAAAACGAAATAAATGTATTTATTGACAAAGGAGACGAGTTTTCGCACATATATAAGGAAGAAACTGCTTTGCACAGTCGTTTTAAAAATTTCGCAAAAAGGCTAAATGAGATATACGGCATCCATTTGTCTTATGAAGATATTTATTTGTTGCTCGACCTTCCAGAAGAAGGAGAGAAATCATTGACGGATGAATGTTGGAATGAAGATTACAAAGATTATATAGGCGACACAACAAATACAAATATATTAAACCACTATAAAGATAGAAAAGAAGAACTAGACGATAATTACTCCTATTTTGAATATGGAGATGACTTTTCAAAATAAAACAAAAACCTAATTTGAGAAAAAACTCATTTTAGGTTTTTTTTAATTTTTTATGCAAAAATCTAGCCCGCGTCTCCCTTTACTTGACTAATTGAATTTAATTATGTATTATGTAAAGGCAAATAAAGATTTTTGTGCTAGTAAAATAGAAAAACTTTAAAAAAAATATTTATATGTTTAGGCAAATATATACAAAAACTTATTTCTTATATACTTTTTTAGCACTTAACCACTAAAATTTTATTTTACAAAAACAAAAATCAAATAACTATTAAAAAGGAATATTATTATGCTTCAAGTTATAAATGTTTCTCTCAATTTTGGGAGCAGAAAATTGTTTAGCGATGTAAATCTCAAATTTACAAAAGGCAACTGCTACGGCGTCATTGGCGCAAACGGCGCTGGCAAATCGACATTTCTAAAATTGCTCTCGGGCGAAATAGAAACAACAAAAGGCGAAATTGTCCTTGATAAAAACGAAAGAATGTCCGTTTTGCAACAAAATCAAAACGCTTACGACGAAGAGACTGTTTTAAGGACTGTTCTTTTAGGGCACAAACGCCTTATGGAAGTTTGGGACGAAAAAGATAGGCTTTATGAAAAAACAGATTTCACCGAAGAAGATGGCATAAGAGCGGGCGAACTTGAAACCGAATTTGCCGACCTTGGCGGTTGGGAAGCGGAAGGAAACGCCGAAAGTTTACTCGCGGATATTGGTATTCCTAGCGAATTTTATCAAACAAAAATGAAAGATTTGGACAGCAAACTTAAAGTTAAGGTCCTTCTTGCGCAAGCACTCTTTGACAACCCAGACATTCTTCTTCTTGACGAGCCTACAAACAACCTTGATATCAAAACAATCGCGTGGCTTGAGAACTTTTTACTTAATTACGAAAACACTGTCATCACTGTTTCACACAATAGGCACTTTTTAAACAAAGTTTGCACACACATATGCGATGTCGACTACGGCAAAATTTCGATTTATGTCGGAAACTACGACTTTTGGTATGAAACAAGCCAACTTATTTTAAGACAACAAAAAGAAGCCAACAAAAAAGCGGAAGCGCGCGCAAAAGAGTTGCAAGATTTTATTGCGAGATTTTCCGCCAACGCCAGCAAAAGCAAACAAGCAACAAGCCGTAAAAAAGAACTTGAAAAACTTACAATTGAAGATATTAAGCCAAGTTCGAGAAAATATCCATTTATTGATTTTAGATTTGAAAGACAAATCGGAAATGATGTCTTAATCGTAAAAAATTTATCCAAACCAGGGTTCTTTGAAAATGTCAGTTTTGTTGTAAATAAAGACGACAAAATCGCCTTTTTGTCCGATAATGTCAACAGCATTTCCGCCCTTTTTAATTGTATTGCAGGTGTCGACAAAGACTATACAGGGACGGTCACTTGGGGCAAAACAATCACATATTCTTACCTTCCAAAAGAATACAATAAGATGTTTGAAACAGACCTAAGCCTAACCGACTGGCTCGGACAATTTAGTAAGGAAAAAGATTCGACATTCCTTCGCAGTTGGCTCGGAAGAATGCTTTTTTCAGGCGAAGAAGCACTTAAACCAGCACGCGTTCTTAGCGGGGGCGAAAAAGTTAGGTGTATGCTTTCAAAAATTATGCTTGAAAGCGGAAACGTCATTTTGCTTGATGAACCAACAAATCACTTGGACCTAGAATCAATCACAGCTCTTAACAAAGGAATGATAAATTTCAAAGGTTGTTTACTCTTTGCGAGTAGCGACCAAGAACTTACAGACACGGTCGCAAATAGAATTATCAAGATCGGCAAAACAAAAGATTTTGACAAATATTTGACTTATAGTGAATATCTAAAGCAACTTTAAGTTAAGACGATAAAAAGTTATATCTAAACGCTTTTAGGTAAAAAAAGGGACTGTACTTTTTTAAGTATCGTTCCCTTTTTTATTGTCAATAGAAAAGTCTAGGCGTTTATTTTTATAAAGGCAGAAACATTTAAAGTCTTGCCCTAACCTTTATAAAAAAACATTTAAAGTTTTTCACCTAACAAGCAAGCCAAATAAACTATTTTTTTTAAAAAAAACAATGTGCATAAAAACTATGTATACATTTTACCGACCACATAAAGCATAACTCGCTCAGGTAAAATTTTGTTTAGCCCGCCGAGCAAACGATTAAGTCCACCAACAATGACACTGGCGGGCATTTTGCGTTTTTGCGACAATTTGTACATTTTTTTTGCGACAGTCACAGGGTCTTTGCCATTTTGTTCGTCGTGTTCCATTTTTTCAACTGATTTGGTGACAGTTTTTTCATAAACAGTGCCCTTATCAAGCATTGATTTTTGTCTTGCCGAAGTAAATCCCGATTTTGTATCCCCAAGCAAGCAGTTACAAATTTGAATGTTAAAAGGCTTAACTTCAAGTCTTAATGCCTTTGCCCAAATATCCAAACTTGCCTTTGTTGCGCTATAAAAGCTTTGAAAAGGAATAGGGAAAAAACTTGCAAGCGAACTCGTGCACAAGATTTTTCCGCCCCCTTGTTTTCTCATAATAGGCAAAACTTGTTGCGTAATATTAACCGCGCCATAGAAATTGACGTCAAAAATCTTTTTTATATCCTCACTATTTGTATTTTCAACACTTCCCGAAATTCCCATTCCAGCATTGTTAATAAGAACATCAATTCGTCCTTCCGCGTTTACAATTTGCGCGATAGCGCTTCTTACTTGCTCTAAATTTGTAATGTCACATTTGACAAAATTGATTTTTTTATTTTCACCATCGTGACGAGAAACACCATAAACTTTATCGCCTTTTTTTTGAAAGTAATCGGCAACAACCGCCCCAATCCCGCTTGAATGCCCAGTTATTACAACAACTCTATTCATAAAAATCTTCTCCGTCTCCATTTATATCGTCATTATCAAAGCCCGCGTCATCAACCGTCTCACCCGTTGAGGCGTCTTGACTTTCTTCCGTTTCTTCCAAATCAACAAAATCTTCTTGTTCTAAATAGTGACTCTTATTTTTCCTATAAACGCCACTATCTGTTTTGTCCTCTTTTTCGTATGAATATTGAAATTTCGCTCTCCCACTTCTCGAAGCGCGCTTGTTAGCCTGATAAATTTCCTTATCAGAAAGCGGTGCGACAACTGCCCCATTTGAAAACCACCTAGCAAGAAAAACTGAGCAAATAATTAAACTAACGACAATCACCACAATCACGATGCCAATTGCGGTCATATTTCTTCCCGTTTTTTCGCCATAAATTGTGACTCCGCTACTTTTCAGCCCGTCAAATTCGCTGTAAAATTGTAGGTTAAATTTCCCGACATTTGTGATTACAATTTTATCCGCAAAATTTCCATTTCCAATCGCTGAAATACCCAAAGTCGTATTTTGAGTGACATCTTGATAGTTTGGAATTGAAGTATCAAATTCAATAGTTTGACTAAATTCAATATCCTTATCCGACACAAAACTCGTCGATGTGACGCCTTCAATAAGGCACAAAACGCTCGGGTTAGTTGGAGCAATATTTATTGTGTAAGATATGAGTTTACTTATATGATAATCTTGTAACCCTACGCCGTTAGAATAAGCAAAGCGTATAGACAATTTTCCTATTGGCATTAAAATTGTATCAACAGCTTTTGTTGCGTTACTTCTTATAATTTCACCACTAAAACTGCTAGCATCGCCTGATGTTTCCCTATATGTTACAATAGTAGTTAGTCCACTAACCAAGGACAAATTGTTATTAAAAGTCGTAATTTTTGATAACGCTTCTAAGTTTTGTTTAAGTCCTTGAACAAGCAAAATTGGCTCGCATCCAACATCAAAACTTTCCTCTGTTTCATCGACAAGATTGTTAAAACTAAGGTCGAGCGAACTAAGATTTTGTGGTAATTTTATATCCTCTTTTTCCCCGAAATAATTATCAAACAAATTGACATTCGCGCCATTTTTCAAACTACTTAAATCAATTGTCGACAACTTGTTTCCCATTAAACTAATTGAGTCCAAATTTTGCAAGGTCGAAGTTTGCAACACAACTTTATTAAGTTTATTAAAATTTGCCGACAAAACTTTTAAATTCGTAAAACTCGCTAACTGTCCGCTTGTAATTTCCAAAAGATCGTTATTATCAAGATACAATTCAGAGATGTTTGAAAAATTAAGATTATTCAAACAATCAATTGAACTTAAAGGCGATTTAACAATCAAGCTATCATATTTTGCGCCCGCGCCTGCAACCAAATATAATTTTCCATTATTCAAATCATCCACCATTTCTTGCCCTTCCGCAGTACTTGGTAAATAATTTTTGTATCCATTTTCAAAAAAATCCAGTGCGAAAGTTGTTGAGAGTTTGTCGTCTGTAACAACCTTTTTTATCGTTAAAAGCGCGTCATAAGTATCATAATCAAGTCCGTAAAATTCCTCACTAACTGGCACATCCGCAAACGAGATTTTTGTTCCGCCCGCAAAAAGAAAAAGGGAAACAATCGCCAAACAAAGCGTTAAAAAATACAAAAATTTGCTTGTTTTTTTCATTTTTCCCTTCCTTTTTTCTGTTTTTAATAAGCAGTTAAAATACTTTTTTCCCAAAATCGTTTGTTGTATACTAAGTTTGTTGTCCGTCTAAACTTGTTCTGTTTATTGATTGTGACAAATTTATACTTCTTTTATTCTAAAACAACTATTTACTTAATCTAGAACCTTTTAAAACGCGTTTTAAACAATCCGTGCTCAAAAGCCCTGTAATCAAAGCCTCAAAGGCTACGCATTTTTCTTTGGCCTACCACGCTTTTTTGCAACCTTTACAACGATTTCCTTTCTTGGACGACCGCGTTTTTTAGGAGCAGTTGGAACAGTCTCTTTTTTAGGACGACCGCGTTTTTTAGGCTCTTTTGCAATTTTTTTCTTTCTAGGTCTCCCCACTTTTCTTGGAGCAACATTTGATAATTTTTTATTACTCCTTTTTCGAGCTTTTTTCATGACTTTTTCTTCCACAATTTCGGCTGTTTTTTCTTCTAAAATGTCTTTTTGAGCGTTCTCTGCGTCATCATTTCCTAAAATAATTGGCGAATTTTGAGTCTCGCTATTATTATGTGACATTTCAAGCAATTTTACGCCACCACTTGTCAATTCTTGTTTTTCTTGATATTCAATTTTATAAATCGTTTTGTGTGTTCTTTTAAAGTATGGAACAAGAGCCTTAACTCTCGTACCACCCTTCTTTTTCCAAGCAAAGAACAACATTAAATATATAGCCGATAAAACTACAACTAATCCCGCGAAGCAAATAAGTAAAATCGCCCACCATGCAAGAGTTGCATCCTTTTCACAAACAAACGAAAAAGTCGAAAAGTCAACAAGATCAAAAATCGCATAGTTTCCTTCAACGGCATAGTCAACTATCTCTAATTCATAGTATGTCTCATTTCCATGCACATGTAAAATCTTAAAAGGTTTTCCCTTGACGACTTCTGGTATTAAGACCTTAAGTCTTGATTTGCCAACAAGAAGAGCTCCGTCATCGCCCACAATTTTTATATCATAGGAAAATGCGATTTTCTCGTTTTCCGCAACATATTTTCTAAATTTTGCTGAGTTTTGATCGAGAGGAAACTCGTCGGTCGATATTTCTTTTACTTGTAATACTGCATTTGGTGAAATAAATCCCGTTTCGTCGACCGTTAGTTCGGCTTTCTCAATTAGATTGCTGTCCACATAAGAAACTGATGTTGCATTGATAACTAATTTTGAAGAAAGCGGTTCTATTTCATTGTAGTTTTTAAATCCTTCTTCATCATAGAATTCCGCGACGACATTGTATATTCCGACATCAACAACACTGTTTTTCTCAATTCCATTATACTTAAACTTAACATTAAGCCCTTGAGCTTCTAGTAACCCCGCGACATCGTCTTTCACATCGTCATAATTAAGCCCGTTTTGCGAGAGCGCTTTCTTTGTTTCTTCCGTATCGTTTAAAATTAAATCAAGGCTGCAACCCTGACCATTATAAGTAAGGCTAAGGCTATTAAGCGTTACATATTCGACATATTTGTAGTCCGCTTTAACAATTTCAAAGGTAAAGGTCAAAACTTCATTTTTATCCTCACCCGTCTTCCACTCGTAATTTTCTTTTGGCTTTATTTTAACTGCGTAACTCCCAACTTCCTTTCTTCCAAAATCAGTGTAGACGCCATCAAATTCCATTTTTCCTTCATCGTAGCCAAAAATCGCAGCAAACTTTAACTGTTCATCATACTCCGTAACCTTATGTTCCTTGCCATCATATACAAATGTCCCACCGAACTTGAGGTTCATGGTTGGTCTTTCAATCTGTATTTTAAGAGAATTTAACGCATCTTCGACTGTTGCCAAATGAGTGTAAGACAACGAATTTATCGCATTTTCAAGCCCATTTTGTCGCAAAATTTCTCTTTTTTCTTTATACTCTTGAACAATTTTCCTAACCGACTCTTCAGTCGAACGATCAACATTTATTACTTCCGCTAATTTTTCTTCTGAGACTCTATAATCTTGAACATAGCCTTTTTGAATAGACAAAAGCCTACATTTTTCGTCCGCATTTTGTAATTTTTCATTGTATGTTGCGTTACTTTTAATAGACAAATCATCTTCGACCGTCAAATCTCGTTTACTCGCTAGATATTCACTCATACAAGAATCTGCACCATCTGATAAATAGTTGTCAATTGCCAAAATGTCGTCACATTTAGACAAAAAAGTCTGGAGAGTTTCGCTTTCACTTGCGATTTCTTCCGCATACGCAAAAGAGCTCTCGACATACATTTTCCCCGTAAACTTCAAAGGCAAGCATACAAAAATCAGTGCAAACAAAAATATGAATAATAGTTTTTTGTAATTGCGCATTTTTCTCTCCCGTGTCTTAAATTTTATTTCGTTCGCGATAATTAAAAATTAACAAAAATATTTTTTGAAAATTGATGTTTTTTTGAAAAAATATAAAAATTTTTAGACAAAAACATTACATTCTTACAACTCTTTTAAATCAATAAATTTTTATATATTAAAATATTAAATGCTAATTTATCTTTCCGTTTATATTTTACATAAAAACAAAAAAATAATCAAATAATTATTGCCTATTTTTTGCCCTATTTTTTAAAGATTTTTTTACAATTTTTTTTACGATTTTTTACATGTTTTTCTAGTATCATTTTTTATTTTATATTAGTATTTTTTTGTGCTTTTTGACGTCATTTTTACACAATAAAATCTCATTTTTAGATGTGCTTATTTTGTCTTATTACTATTTATTGGGGCTCATTAAGTCTAAACTCGCCCACTCTACAAACACTTTAATGTTTTCCTACCTTTTTATAAAAATGTTGTTGTGCAAATCTAGAGAACCTTTTAACAATAATTTTTTCTATACTATTACAAGTTTACCATAAATTTACTCAAAGAATAAAAAATATTACAAAATGAAAATATTTTTTGATTTTTTACTTGAAATTTAATCAATTTTCATATACACTAATATAGTGCTTATGCTAAAAGTGTTTGTACTGCCTTATAATTAAGCATATTTAGCCAAAGGCGTTTTCATCAAAATCGCACACTAACACCTTGCAAAAATATCCCGCACAAAAAATCTGCACTAATAAAATTTGAAGCACTCATAATTGCACACCTAAAAACCAACTATTTTAACCTATTTATATAGATATGCTACTACAGCTCGTGCAACCGAGCACCACCTTGGTAAAACAAAAACAGCACTTTTTAACCACTAAATTTCACCGCAAAATTCAATCAAAAAACAGCATCTGCTGGTGTGGCTCAGCGGTAG
>ERZ808286.101-NODE-101-length-69446-cov-5.285959_pt1 | contig 69446 bp, 51 predicted proteins | sample MGYA00521276_ERZ808286 | MGnify/ENA primary metagenome ERZ808286 (study PRJEB31516, sample SAMN03275607) | gut metagenome | biome: mammalia-associated habitat; material: feces | host: Papio cynocephalus | place: Kenya | collected 2012-08-01 ... | reverse complement strand
GACTTTCTCTCAAAATTTTCTTGTCAATTTTATCTACCATTTGGTCAACAATATCCACACTTCCTTGTGAAGAATGTTTATTCAAATATCCATCTAAATAGTCTTGACTTTGGTTGCCTTGAATAGCAGAAAAACTAACTTCGTGTCGTCTTATTTTTCTATCTTTGCTTTCTTCCTTTATTTCTTTATTGCTCATATAACTACCTCTATGATTATTATAACATAAAGAAATAGTAAACCGATAGTCTAAAACAAAGTTAACTGCAAAAAATAATATTTTCGCTATAAGATTATAGCATTTTTTATTATAAACACTTGACAAAAGTAAAATTTAGATATAAAATTGCGAATAATTCGCAAATTGAAAGGTGTAAAAATGAGTTACGATACTAAACAGAGAAAAACTATAATAGAATTTTTTAATGATAACATTGATAAAATTTTTAGCGTTGAAGAAATATTTGACGCATTAAAAAATAAAAATATTAGTTTAAGTGCGATTTATAGGAATTTGGCAGGATTGGAAAAGTCTAATAAAGTTAGAATTGTAACGAAAGTTGGAACTAATAAAAAATTCTATCAATTTATTGACAATGATGATTGCAAAGGACATATACATTTGCTTTGTAAAAATTGTGGAAAATCTATACATTTAAACGATGAAGAGAGCCACAAATTAACATCTATTGTTTTGAAAAATACAAATTTTGAAGTTTTTAAATCAGATTCTGTTTTATATGGAATATGTGGAGATTGTAAATCTTTAAATAGATAAAGGAGGTAAATATGAGAAAGAAAAAATTGATTTTGATTGTAGCCATAATTTCAATATTGTTTTTTGCTTTCTCAATTTTCTTTATTGGCGAAAAATCAAATCACGAATGTAGTGGCGTAGATTGCGAAATTTGTGAAGAAATTGCAATTTGTGAAAAAGGACTAAAAGAGTTTGGACTAGGTGCAATTACTATTGCGATTATTGTTTTAAATTCTTTTCCAAAAGCATTAAATGAAAAAATAAAAGTTAACAGCACCTATAAGAAAGATAGTTTAATATCCTTAAAAATTGAGCTTTTAAATTAAATAAGAAAACCATTGAAACACGATAATTGTGTTAATTTTTGTGTGCTTATTTATAAAAATTTTTAAGGAGAATAATAAAAATGAAAAACGTAAAAAAATTATTTATGTTTATTTTTGCTATGGTTTTAGGCATAGGAACAATTTTTGGTCTTTCTGCCTGTGGCAACAATAACAAAGACGATAAAATTAGTGTTGTCTGCTCTATATTTCCAGAATATGACTGGGCAAAAGAAGTTGTTGGAGAAAACGATAATGTAGAATTAACATTACTATTAAATAATGGAGAAGATTTGCATAGTTATCAACCAAGTGTTGCTGATATTGCAAAAATTTCAACCTGCGATTTATTTATTTATGTTGGTGGAGAGTCTGACACTTGGGTTGCAGACGCATTAAACAATGCGACAAACAAAAATATGCAAGTTATAAACTTGTTAGATGTTCTTGGCGATAAAAAGAAAGAAGAAGAACAAAAAGAAGGTATGCAAGGCGAAGAAGAACACGAACATGAACATGAGGAAGAAGAAGTTGAATATGATGAACATATTTGGCTTTCACTTAAAAATGCTCAAATCTTTGTAACAGAAATTGCAAACAAACTTTCAATTATTGATAGTGCAAACAAAGATAATTATTCTGCAAACGCAACAGCTTATAATGCTAAATTAAACACTCTTGATACAGAATATCAAGCAGTTGTTGATGCTGGAACAACAAAAACTTTGCTTTTTGGTGATAGATTCCCATTTAGATATTTGGTAGATGATTATAAACTTGACTATTTTGCAGCTTTTGTTGGTTGTTCGGCAGAAACCGAAGCAAGTTTTGAAACTATTACTTTTTTGGCAGGCAAAGTTGATGAATTAAATTTGAAAGTTATTCTTCAAATTGAAACTTCAAAAGATTCAAAAATCGCAAACACCATTAAAGAAAATACAAAATCAAAAGGCCAAAAAATCTTAACATTAGATAGTATACAAAACACCACAACAAAAAGTGGAAAGACATATTTATCAATTATGCAAAGTAATCTTGAAGTTTTAAAAGAAGCAGTTAAGTAGGTGGAAGTATGACACAAATTGAATGTAAAAATATTTCCATTGGCTATGATAAAAATGCTATTTTATCAGATTTATCTTTTAGTATTGAAAATGGTGATTATCTTTGTATCCTTGGAGAAAATGGTGCAGGAAAATCCACTTTAATGAAAACAATTTTAGGGCTTATTCCAATTATTAGTGGGAAAATTGAGTTTGAAAATGGTTTAACAAAAAAAGATATAGGATACCTGCCCCAACAAACGATAGTTCAAAAAGACTTTCCAGCAACTTGTTATGAAATTGTTATTAGTGGCTTTCAAAATAGATGCGGATTAAGACCTTTTTACAATAAGACAGAAAAGCAAAAAACTATTGACATAATGAGAGAAATTGGAATTGAGAAACTTAAAAACAAATGTTTTAGAGAACTTTCTGGCGGACAAAAACAAAGAGTTTTGCTTGCAAGGGCTTTATGTAGCACACAAAAGATATTGTTGCTTGATGAACCAGTTAGTGGTCTTGACCCAAAGGCTACAGAAGAAATGTATGAGATTATAGATAAGTTAAACAAAAATGGCATTACAGTAATTATGATTTCTCATGATGTATCTTCAGCCTTGAAATATGCTAAACACATTCTTTTTGTGAATAGTAACCCATTTTTTGGAACAAAAGAAGAATTTGAAAATAGTGACTTAGGCAAGCAATTTGAAAAGTATGCAGGCGGACATATAGGGGGTCATCAAGATGAGTAAACTTTTTGAAACATTATCATTTTATTTGTCATTCCCCTTTGTTCGCTATGCTATAATCGTTGGAATTTTAATCTCTCTTTGCGCTTCGCTTTTGGGTGTAACTTTGGTGTTAAAACGATTTTCATATATTGGAGATGGACTTTCCCATACTGCTTTTGGTGCAATGGCTATCGGAAGTGTGTTAGGTCTTACTAACAATATGATTATTGTTCTGCCAATAACCATTGTTTGTGCAATTCTACTATTAAAAACAAGCCAGAATAAAAAAATAAATGGAGATGCTTTAATTGCAATTTTATCCGTTAGCGCACTTGCTATTGGCTATCTTCTATTAAATGTCTTTAATGTGTCTTCAAATGTTTCTGGTGATGTGTGTACAACACTTTTTGGTTCAACTTCAATTCTTACACTTTCATCAAGCGATGTATGGCTTACAATAGGGCTTGCTCTGTTTGTTATTTTGTTCTTCATTTTCTTTTACAATAAGATTTTTGCGGTTACATTTGATGAAAATTTTGCAAAAGCAAGCGGAACAAAAACCGAATTATTTAACATCTTGCTTGCAAGTATAATTGCTATTGTTATAGTTATTGCTATGAATTTGGTTGGTTCGCTTTTGGTTTCAGCACTTGTGATATTCCCAGCGCTTTCTGCAATGCGAGTTTTCAAAAGTTTTAAGGGAGTGATTATCTGTTCTGGTGTAATATCCGTTTTGTGTGCTTTCTTTGGCATAATCCTTTCTATATTGATTGGAACGCCAGTTGGTGCAACTATTATACTTGTTGATATTGTTTGTTTTATTGCTTTTTTCATTATAGGAAAATTTGCTTATAGGAGAAAAGTATGAAATCAAAATTAAAAAAAGTATTTATGACCTTATCTCTTGTCTTAATGGTGGGAATTATATTTATTTCTATTGGTGGTTGTGGCAAAAATATTGATACAAGCGGAAATTATATTGACCTTACAAATATGAATAGCACAATGGTATATTCGCAAGTTTATAATATGCTATCTTCACCAAATGAATATAAAGGCAAAACCATAAAAGCAAGTGGAACACATAGTGTATATTATGACGATGCCACTAACACAACATATCATGCCATAATAATAAATGATGCCTTAGGTTGTTGCTCGCAAGGTTTAGAATTTGTTTTGTCTAATGGAAATTATCCAAAGAAAAACAAGTATATAACCGTAGAAGGAGTTTTTGGAACATATAAAGAAAATGGAACAACTTATTGTTATCTTAAATCATCAAAAATTGTTTAATTAACAAATCAAAAAACATTTGTTAAAAGCAGAGTGCTAAATTTTATAATGCTTTACAGTGTAATTGACTAATAATAATTAAAGCGATATAATTATTGCTAATGATACCTTAATTGATTACCAATACAACTTTTATAAGGAAATAGAAAATATGAAAAATCTTATTACTGGAAGTATTTTGTTTGTTTTAGGCATAACGTTATATTTGTGCTATAATTATTTTGCTGGAGATGGTTCTTCCCATTTTGGAACGTTTAGCGATGGAGTTCTACTCGGGCTTGCTATTGGCATTTTACTGGTCGGGATTATATTAGTTATAATAGGACTTATAAATATATATAATCGTAAAAAAAATATTAAAAAAGGAGAAAAATAATGTATAAAACAGAACTAATAGGCTACACGCCCGTAGCGAAGAAAATGGCAAAGAAAATTGAAGACAAGTGTAACGAAATGGAAAAGGAAGGATATACTTTAATTTCCACAACAATTACACTTGGTGCAAAGGCTATTTTAATTTTTAAGAAGTAAAAAATACTGGGGATAACCCAGTATTTTTTGCTTTAATTATTATATTTTTTTTGGATCTTAACATATTTACAAGGATTTAAGTGCTAAATAAGGAATTAATTGATATTCTCTTCTATGGTTTATTTATCATAAAAATTGAAAAACTTATTTATATTGATTTTGATATTTTTTTATCTATATCTTTCACCTAAAAAATACTTTGTTTCACATCTGTCTAAATTTAGACACTAAAAACTTAAATAAAATTAGGAGAATTGCTATAAAACAAAATAAAATTATATAACACGAATTTGCTAGATAAAATAAGGGAATAAAGGGATTTTTAGGATATAAAATAAACTATTTTAATAAGTTTTAATCACACCTCTTAATCAGTGGGTCCAGGGTTCGAGTCCCTGGTCGTCCACCAAACAAAAAGAACACACGTAAGCGTGTTTTTTTTGTTAGTGGAGACAAAAGGGGCTCGAACGGAGCGTAAAGAAAAAGGGCTCCCAAAAATAGCAGTAAAACGAAATTTTTGGGAATAAGGAAAAGTTTGCATAATATTTTTAGTGAGATATCAAAGTTTATATCAAAGACATTGTTTAGAAAATTAAGAAAAATTTAAACCTAGTCGCAAAATCAAAAAAATATAAAATAGGTTTTAAGTGTAAATGTAATGCTAAAATCAAGGCGTTTTTATATTATAATTTATTTTTTGGGCATTAAACTTCATCGATTTAAAATAGATTTGATTTAGCCCCCATTAGATTTTGGTATAATACAATTCCAAGTATGATACAATAGATTGTTCCAATATTTTAGTTCCCTACTAGGTTTTGGTATGGTATAATAAACGAAGAAGGTAAAGTGCTTATGGATAAGTTTTAGTTCCCTATTAAGTTTTGATATGGTATATTATCGGAAGTTGAGTCGGAGAGTTTACTCTCCAGCGAGACTGATGGTTATTCAAATTGGAAGTGCAAAGCGTTGCTTTGCGGGTGCGTCAGCACAAATTTTGAACTTGTTTCAAAATTTACTTCCTATAATTTATAATAATTCTTGCTATAACCAACGATAAGTATGAGTTTTAATTGCCTATTAGGTTTTGGTAGATTTATAAGGGAAAATCGTGGGGGCGCTTTAGTTTGGCAAATAAGTTGTAATAAAGTGGAAATGAAAGGAGATTAAGGAATGAATATTGATGTGAAAAAGGTTAATATTTGTGTGGCGGTGCCAAAAGATTTTGTTGACAAGGTTAGAAATGCCGTGTGCAAGGTAGGTGCTGGAAAAATCGGCGATTATTCGTTTTGTTCGTCCGAAGTAGAGTGTGTTGGAACATTTATCCCAAATAAAAGCGCTCAACCTTTTATAGGTAACAAAGGCGAACTTGAAAAGGTCGATGAAATAAAACTCGACTTTATTTGCGACGCGGGAAATATCAAAAATGTTTTAAAAGAAATTAGGCGTGTTCATCCTTATGAAGAGCCTGTCATTACAATTTTTCCACTTCTAAGCGAAAAAGATTTTGAATAGATTTCAATAATTTTAATCAAAAATAGACAATGCAAAAAACACTATAATCATTTCAATTAAAAACAAATAAAAAAATCACTTTAAACTAAAAACAAATAAAAAAACACTATAAAATTTTCAAGCAAAAGTCCCATAGAAAACTATGGGACTAATTTTTTAAAATATCCAAAAAGTAAAAATCAAAAATTGTTAATCTTTAAAATTTCATATATACGCTGAGACAAATTTAGCCGATTGTTATGACAAAATGCCCTTGTTCAGAAACGCTCGTAAATTTGTATCCCGTAGCACCAACCGGTTTTAAGCCCACTGCAAGCCCTTGTTTTTCTTCGTCACCTTCGACGCCCACAAGAACATTCATAACCGTTTCGCCGATTTGCTTATTCAAATTTTCAGCCGACCCGATTTTCAAAAAGTGGTCGAGAGTTTTAAACATATTTGCCGTTTCTTCGCTCGTTAAATTGTTAAAAGTCAAAGTATTTGATGAGACCGTATACTTAAAGTTGTCGGTTGCATCCTTTTGAATGTCAACAGTGGACGACACATAAAGAAAGTCTGGCACATATTTTTTTACAATGCTCATTGGGAACTTATCCATTCCATTTTTGATAGAAGTCAAGTCAAATTTGACAACCGTGTTAAAAGTTGCACTTCCGTCCTCTTTCACATCGCTAATTTTGATTTGTTTAATCCAAAAATCAAGCGTTGTACTTTCGCTGATTTTGATTTTTCCGTCCATTTGTTGAGCGACCATCATTTGTGCAAACGCACCAAGTTGTTTGTCGCTAAGGTCGATTTCGGCACCCATATTGGACGAAATTTCAGTTAAATGAATGGTATATTTCCCTGTTTCTTCGTCAAAAGTAATAAGGTCTGCAATTGAAGCGTTGACTTGCGCTTGCGCGTCCTTTTCGTCTTGCGTCCCAAAAATATCAGGAAAATGCGTTGCTTCGTCGACAGGTTGAGACAAAGTTTTAAAATTATTTATTGTTGCAAACAAGTCAATATCGTACTTTTTCTTAAAAAATATTTGTGTACCCAAAACGACAAGCCCTAAGAAAAATGCAATCGCAACAACCGTTACTAAAATGTTTTTTATAATTTTCATTTTTTCTCCTTTTTGTTTTTAGCGCCCTACTAACTTCCCCCGTTTTTCCAAGCAACAAAATGTTGTAATAAATTTCAAGCCACGGGGTTTATACTTTTGAGCGTTACAAAGTGGTTTTTAATTAGTTAAACTTTAAAATTTTTCTAGCGATATTATAAATAAATTTACAAAAACCCATTGAAATTTTTGAGTTACTTCCCGTCAGACCTTCAATTCTATGTCTACAATCTTTGTATAATTTTGCGTCTTTTTCTTTGAGTTCGTTCCAAAGATTTTTTTTCTTTTCAAGCGCTTCTTTTGTTCCGATTTTAATAAGGAAAATGGAAGTAATCCCCATCATAATCGACACATAGTCGGTCATATAACGAGCAAGTTTTTTGCTTTTTTTCTCAATTTCTCTTATATCATATGCCTTAAAAATAATTTCCGCCACCCTTAAATGTTGGTCGATACGCTTCATAATCACGCTCTCGTTTACACTTTGGTCGGCGCGCCCGATAAAATATCTATACAAATCTTCGTTCATATAATACATCGAGTTAATATGTGGAAGTGGCGTGTAGACAAAAATATTATCGACATAAAAAGTGTGTTTTGGAAGTTCCAACTTTATGTCTTTTAAAATTTGAGTCCTATAAATTACCGTGTGCATTGCAATAAATTGCGACTTTTTAAACTTTTTCGCGTCGTCAAAGGCAAAAACTTTGTCGATTGGAAAAACATTTTTATAATTTACAACCCTTGGCTTTTTGCCGTCCGCGTACTCGTAAACATAGTTGCATAAAATCATATCAACAAGGGCGTCGTTTTCCTTAAACTCCCTGATTTTGTTCAAAACCTTTTTAAGAGCCTCTTCGTTTACCCAGTCGTCAGAGTCAACAACTTTGTAGTAAAGCCCCGTTGCATTTCTCATCCCTTGATTAACGCCTTCACCGTGTCCGCCATTTTCTTGGTGAATAACCTTCACTATTGAAGGATATTCCTTAGCATAATTATCCGCGATTTCAGCGGTGTTATCCTTAGTGGAGCCGTCGTCGACGATGATAATTTCCATATCTTCGCCACCACTAAGAAGAGTCTTAATGCACTTATCCATATACTCTGCCGAGTTGTAACAAGGCACTGCGACTGAAAGTAATTTCATATTTCTTCCCCTTCTTTTTCTTTTATTGTAGCATACAAAAAATTTTTCTACAAACGATTTATCCTTGATTTTAGTTAAACAAGAAGAAACACAAAATTTGTATAATGGCGTTTTTTCCTTGTTTTTTTTATAGAGAAATGTTAATATATATGTATTAACCTTTCATTTGGGGGAAAAAATGAATATTTCGATTGTCATTCCAGTCTATAACGGCGAAAAATATCTTTCGCAATGTCTGGATTCGCTTTTAGAGCAAGACTATCAAGATTTTGAAATAATTGTAGTTAACGACGCGTCAAAAGACAACTCAAAAAAGGTCATTCAAGAATATATGGCTCGCGACACGCGCATAAAGTTTATCGATAAAGAAGAAAATGGCGGGGTTTCGAAGGCTCGAAATGCGGGCATTAGGCTGGCGCAAGGAAAATACATTTGTTTTATCGACTGCGACGACTGGGTTGAAAAAGACTATTTGTCAACACTTCTATCGATGTATGATGACGATGTCTGCTTGACTTCATGCGGGCACAAGTACGAATATAGAAATCATAGGTACATTAACGATAAAAAGTTCAAAGTCACCAAATTTGATAACAAAATGGGACTATGCAACATTTTTTCGGACAAAAGTTGCTTCGTTTTGTGCGCTAATAAACTATTTTTGCTTGACCTTGTAAAACAAATACAATTTGACGAAAGTCAACGAACGGGCGAAGACTTTTTATTCCTTTATAACTACCTTGCTCTTTGCGACGGAAAATCGGTCGTTCATACGACAAAAAGGCTTTATCACTACATAAAAACAAAAGGCTCACTCTCTTCAATGTCTTGCTCACTCGACAAATACTACAACAATGTTTGTATATTTGACAAATTGAAAGGTCTAAAATTAGAAGAAATAGGCGAATATAACGATTTATTAAACTCACGAATTGATAGTTGGACATTCCTTGTTTTATTGCAATTTATTTACTACGCTCACTCACTAAAATTAAAAGATGAAGTTAAAAAACTAAAAAGGCTCGCGAAATCTCTTCATCCCGAATACAAAAAACAACAAAAATTTTATTCTTCGTTTAGAAGATGTGGCTCTCTACTTTTTGGACTAATACTACTATTTTTACATTGATAAACGCATTAAATAAAAAAGTAAGAAATTTTTACATCTATAAAACCACTTGAAGTAAAAAAAGTTTTATATTTTTAAAGTTATAAATTTTTGACATATCGTAAGTAAAAGGAGATTATTTTCTCCTTTTTTTGTTTTTTTTAAAAGGTCGTTTAATCTTATAAAAAATCATTTTCTAGCCCAAAGTATAAGCCTTTTTATTAACATTTTTTGTCAAAATGTGGATAATGTCGAGAATTTTTTAAGTGGTGATATTCTTAAAAGCTTTACTATAAAAATACGCTTTAAGTCCACTCTTTTTATGCAAAATGTGCCACTGTGTTTTTCTTTTAACACAAAAAAAACGACAAAACCTATGTTTTTAACACAAAAATAAATATTTCTTTATATTATTTGACTTTTTTTGAGAAATTTTACACAATATATTTAATAACTAGGGGGTAAATATGAATAAAGTTTATGAACCATTGTTCACGCCTTGGAAAATCGGCAATGTCGAAATCAAAAATAGAATTGTCGTTTGTCCTATGGGCGGAACTTCTCTTTTTGGGTGGATGGAGCCTCACCACTTTGACAAGGACGCGGGAGATTTTTTCCTTGACCTTGCTCGCCACGACGCGGGGCTTATTATTCCTGGAATTGCACCTATCCGCAATATGATTGGAAATAGGTGGCTATATAAAGCAAATGGTGCTTTTAAAAAACTTAAACCATATATGGAAGAAATCCATAAAACAGGCGCAAAACTTTTTGTGCAACTTACGGCAGGATTTGGTAGGTCGTTTTCCATTCCACAATCGCTTGCTGGGATTGCAAAAAAGAAATTTTTGCGTGGAATGCTAAAACCAATTATCGACATCGACAGGCTCACCGCTTCGCCAAGCGAACTTCCTTCAAGGTGGCTCGCGGGTTACAAGTGTAGAGCGCTTACAAAACAAGAGATTTTGGATATGATTGACGGATTTGCTAAGACCGCAAAAAAATGCAAAGAAGCGGGTGTTGACGGGGTGGAAATCCACGCTGTTCACGAAGGATATTTGCTTGACCAATTTACCCTTCCTTATACAAACAATCGTGACGACGAGTACGGCGGAAGTTTTGAAAATAGGTATAGATTTGCTGTCGAAATCGTAAAGGCTATCAAAAAGGAATGCGGAGAGGACTACCCTGTTTCTCTTAGATATTCCGCGGTCAGCAAGACAAAAGGGTTCTGCGAAGGGGCTGTTCCTGGCGAAAAGTACAAAGAAGTCGGAAGAGACATGAAGGAAAGCGAAAAAGCAGTTAAATATCTTCAAGACGCGGGATACGATATGCTTAACACCGACAACGGCACATACGATGCTTGGTACTGGGCTCACCCACCAGCGTATATGCCACAAAACTGCAACCTTGAAGATGTCGCGCACATTAAACAATTTTGCGACATTCCAGTCGTTTGCGCGGGAAGAATGGAAGCGGGTACTGCATCAAAAGCAATAAAGGATGGTCAAATCGACGCTATGGGCGTTGCAAGACAATTTTTGACAGACCCACACTGGGTAAGTAAACTTAAAGAAGATCGCTTGGAAGATATTATGCCTTGTATTTGTTGCCACAACGCGTGCTTCCCTATGGCGCACTATAAAGGCGTTGCGTGCGACGCGACAATGGAAGATTCTTCGCATATGGCAAGATGTGCCTTAAATCCACAAACAATGGACGGCGGGAAATACGACTACGAAATGGCTAAAAAGAAAAAGACTATCGCGGTTATCGGCGGTGGTATCGGTGGAATGGAAGTTGCGCGTGTTGCGACTCTTCGCGGACATAAAGTCACAATTTATGAAAAAAGCAACTCTCTTGGCGGAGTTTTTGTGCCAGCGGCAGCACCTAGTTTTAAGGAAAAAGATAGACAACTTCTTAAATGGTACGATAGGCAAATGAAAGAACTCGGCATTGAAATCAAATTCAACACAAAAGTGACTGATTTGTGCGAAATTCCAGCGGACGAATATGTCATCGCAACTGGCTCAACTCCTAGAAAACTTAGGTTGGAAGGTGCGGAAAGATGTCTTGATGCAATCGACTATTTGAAAGGAAAAGAAGTGGGCGACAATGTCGTTATCATTGGCGGTGGACTTACAGGTTGCGAAATCGCATATGACCTTATTTTAAAAGGCAAAAAACCTACAATAGTTGAAGCAAAAGATGACCTTATGGCAGTGTCGGGACTTTGCCTTGCAAATTCGTCTTTCTTAAGAGACTACTTTAGACACAAGAAAACACCAGTTTATCTTGAAAGTAAACTCACAAAAATAAGTGATAAAGCAGTCGAAGTCGAAACAAAAGATGGCGAAACACACAAAATTAAGGCTGACGACGTTATTACTTGCATTGGCTACAACTCCGCCCCACTTTGTGAAGAATCGGGCAATATCCATATCGTCGGCGACGCAAAACGCGTGGGCAATCTTAGAACGGTCATTTGGCGTGCTTGGGATGTTGCAACAAGATTGTAATAAAATAAAAAATAATTGATATTTTAAAAGCAAAAGGCACTTGTTTTTAGCAAGTGTCTTTTTTAATGTTTAAAATAGGAACAAAATAAACCTATCTTTTAGCAAATTAACTAGATGATATTTCTACATAAAAATTATACTATATATTTTTAATTCGATAAAATAAAAGGCATCTACAAAATGTAAGTGCCTTTATTGTTTAGTGTTTTAAAATAGAAATAAATTAAATCTATTTTTTACATACATTTTTCAAAATATTTTCAAATAAAGTGTTAAAAACAAAATTACAATTTTATTTATTAAACAAAAATAAAATATTTTAGTCAAGAAGCGTGACTGTTCCGTCCTCGTCAACGCGAATTTTGTCGCCCGACTTTATTTCGCTTAGGATTTTGCTTCCCAACTTATCAATTGCGATAATTTTGGAGTTTTCCCAGTTTTTGGCGAGAATAACACCACTTGCGGCGAGCGAATCTATCTCTTCACTAAAAAGCATTGCCGATGGGTTGATTCCCATTTGGCAAATTGTTTGAATAACAAGACCGCCCGTTGTTGAGCCTATTGTTTGTGGCAAAATGAGCGCAACGCCTGTCAAATTTTTGCCGTAAACATCAGGATTGTTTTGGTCAGAGCCAATCACCTTTTTTGCATTTTTAAGCGCTGATTTTTGAAATGTAGCGAGTGTGTTTAGTCCTTGGCGGGAAACAATCGCTTCCCCTTCATATGTTCCTTTACAAATAACTCTTCCTTTAAAAGTTTTCATTACTTTTCACCCCCGCAAATAATTTTGACGATGTCGTCGTCTTTATAATAACGCGACTTTGAATATGTCCTAAGTTTGTTACTGTTTGTTATAATAGGTTTTCCGCCCGCTATTGGATTGTTTGTGTACATAAGTGGACAAATAGACGAAAATTTAACGCCATAAGACAATAGTTTTTTATATTCTTCCGTCTTTTTAAACTCGTCCAAAACATTTGGCGATGTTGTCATAATGGTTCTAAGAGCAACTTTTTTTCTTCCCGACGCATTAAAACCTTCTTCAAGTTTTTTCGTCCAAGATAAAAGTTGTGAGTAAGTCAAATGTGGGCAACCAATAAAGCAAATCCTTGGCTTTGCGTTTTTGTTTTTCCACATAACTGGATAACTGTTGTAAATTCTTTCAAGTTCTTTATCGTCAATGACATATTTTTTTGTTTTTTCAGCGATAATTTTGTCCCCAAGTTTCTTTGCTTCAGGGGTCAAATTTTCAATGTGATAAAGTCCAACCGCGCCATTTGAAGCCGTTGCCGCACCAAAATCTTTTAAGTAAGACACAACATCGTCCGTAAGTTCCGTGCCCAAAAATTTATCTAGCCCTTTAACATAAGGCACTGCTTCCATAACTTTCATCCCGATTGCACTACCTAAAATTTGCGCTTCTGGGAGTTTCTTCGTTTTAACTTCGATAATCCACGTTGCGCGTCTTCCCTCGTCCGTCAAAAGCCCAAATTTAGGGACGCGCCCGAGAAGTGACCCAAATATATCGAGCATTCCACTATTTCTGTTGCACCTTGCGCCCAAAACGGAGTTTGCAAAAACAACTGCGCTACTTTCCGCCCATGACAAGACGTCTCCATATTTTGGTGTGTTCCCCACTTCTTTTAGATAGCAAGTACAAGTAAACGATTTGCCGTCCTTTAAACCAATTTTTCTTAGTTGCTCTTCATAATGTTTTTGCTCGCTGTACATTATTTTGCTGAAAATCAATTTGTTAAGTGGTCCGCATTTGACATTTTGATAGTCAATAGGTCTAGGGTCGACCGTAAATGGATAAGGTGTTTTAAGTCCCGCGTCAATAATCTCGTCCATAATCCTATAAACTGGTTTAAGTAGTCCAATTCCGAATGATGTGACAAGGTGTCCGCAAGTTGTAACAGGCACAAATTTTTCCGCGCCAAAAACATCGCCAAACTCAACAAGAGTCTTTAAAATTTTAGCCTTTGTCTCGCCTTCCTTCCCCGCTAAAATTGCTTTTTCTTCTGCCGTTAATTTCATTTTTTCTCCTTTTCGTTTTTGTTTTTATCACCATTTTGTGCGTCGAGATATGCTTTCTTTTTCTTGTTTTGCAACTTAATTGTAATAAGTCCAACAACCCCAATCGCAATCAAAACAACAATCATCGCAATAATAAGCCTAATTGTAAAAACATTTGACACATGCAAACTATAATTAACTTTTTCGTTTTGCGCAAATGTCACATTTAGGTTTACGAGTCCACTTTCCGTTTCTCTTTTTGCAACATCTTTATCTACAAACGCAACTTGCAAAACGGAGTTATCACTCAAATCTTCGTAATCAATTTCAACAGTGTCGTCAGTGACTTCAACTATTGTTTGGTTAAGCAAAACATAATCAATCTTTTCGTTTGCTCCTGGAAGGAATGTGTATGTTATTTTTTTGCCACTTTCAACACTTGCAATTGCGTCCGTCCCGACACCATCAATTGTTGAAAAAATACTTCCATTTCCCGCGGTTACATAGGAATAAATACTCTTTGGCGCGTTTTCAGTCGCTGGCAAATCTTCCGTTTTGACGCCGACAATTGCAAAAGGACTAAAACTATTTACAATTGCCACAATTCCGTATTCAGTTACAACGCAAGGGATTTCTTCCGTCTCACTTGGAATAATGTCCCCGTCCGCGTCCTTTTTGTAGTGATAGACCTTAAAAGTTACGCCCGCGTTGTCCTTTGAAAAACCTTCTGGGAAACCAAAAGCAAGACGCAAATACGACCCGCTAGGAATTTTTGCAACTGTTCCACAAATGTGAAGGTCGAGTTCGTAAGTGGCACTTGTCACAAGTTTTTCAACATTCAAGATGTCTTTAACTGCATCCTCCATAGCGCCTGAAATTTGTTCGGTTGCTTTGGATGCAACAAGCACCAATTGACTTCTTTGGCTTTCCGCATAAAAGTTGCCTTTTTCGTCTTGGAAATTTACTACAGATAAATCTTTATTGTCAATCAAAACTGGCTCGCCAAAAACATTCATATAAAGCCTTCCGCCGTCGTAAACTTTGGAGCAAACCGACCATTTCCTTTGAAAATTAAAAGAAACTGGATGTGGCGCTGTGCTGTTTAGTGTTGCGCCCACATTTTCAATTTTAAAATAGTAGGTTAAAGCGTCGTGCGCATAATATAAACTTGGCGTAAACTTGAAAGAAATTTCGTTTTCTCTTTTATTAAAAACAACATTCTCAACTTTTGTACATGCTGACATATCGCCATATTTTATGGTTGTTACATTGATTTTGACATCTTTTGTCTCGTCAACTTTTGATAAATCCATATCATAAACGACGGAAATTTCAAGTGGTTCTTCAGCGTTGTACCTTCCCGAGTTATTAGGCGTGATTTTTCTTGCTAGTGGAATAATTGAATTCTCGTTATAGAAATCATTTACTACAACCGCACTTTGTGCGACAACTTTCCCTTCTTTTGACAACTGGTCAAGGGTTTTGTCGTACTTTCCGTAATCTTGATCTGTAGTTGGTGCTTCCGTCACTACAAAAAATTGCACATCGTAAATTTTGTCAGTAAAGGTAAAAAACTTTGGATATAGCTTATAAACTGCGTAAATATCCGTCCACTTATACTCGCTTCCATTCACGTGATGATGTCGTATGACAACATACAACCCGTCTTTTTCAAGTTCTTCCGCGTTTTTATCGTCATATGAATAATTAACAATTTGATAAGGAACGCCGTTATTTTTCTTTGTTTCAACACTCGTAATAACTTCGTCCATTCCAAAATTAAATGTCGCAAGTGTTGGCGCGCTAAACTTAATATCTGTACTTGACACAACAACATCTTCGACATAATTGTCCGTCGACTCCGCACCTAAAAGTGTATAAGTATTTTTGTCTGACGCGTTTGAATTAAAAGTCGAGTCGACAAGGTACCATTGTTTTTTAAAGCGCACCAAATTCCAAGCGTGCGGCTCGTAATTATCTCCATTTTTGTAGTAGCCGATGACTACTTGACAGTCAATACCAACTTTATCCATAAGGAGTTTAAACGCGCGAGCAAAACCTTCGCACACGGCTCTTTCGTTTACAAGAGCGCCGTATGCTGTCCTAATGTGTGGCGCAGTGACTTGGTTGGAAGCCTCAAAACTATATGAAACTTTGGTTGAAAGAAGTTCGTTTGCTTTTCTGACCTTGCTTTCAAAAATTACTTTTTCGTCTTTTTCGCCAGCGTCTACTGACGCGTTAATTTGAGAAACATAATTTGTCACAACATTATTTAAAGCATTCTCAGCGGTCTCAATGGACGACTTGGTCGTAAATCCGCCGTCGATGTAGTAACTTCCCGTTCTTCCGCTGTTTATATAAGCAAGATATTCGCCGTCCTTTAAATACATCCCAATAGAAAGGTTGTCAAAATCAATATAAAAGAGTTCTGGGTGGTCAAGATAATAAGCGTCTCGTGCGTACGCGAAATATTTAAGCAAGGAATTGTCCCCACTTTGATAATCTTTAATTGAACCGCGCGATACGGCGTCGCTTACTTCTTTTTCGCCATTTTCTTTTAGCAGTCCGCCACTATGCATTTCAGAAATTGCGTCATAAATCACCATACTTTTGTAGCCAAGTTGGTCATAATAAGTCGTAACTTCTTTGCTACTACTCTTAGCGCTCGCGAACGCTTTTTGTCCGCCAAAAACGGTCACAAAACCGCATAAAAGTAGCAAAACTAGCGTTATTTTTGTAAAAAGTTTTTTCATTTAGTCTCCATTTTTGTTTTTTAGTGTTTCAATTTCTTTCTTTAAAAAAACGTTTTCGTCTTGAAGTGAAGAAATTTGCATTTTAAGGTTATCAAGTTCGGTCTTTTCAATTTTCACCATTTGAATGCCCACTTTTGAAAGTTCTTCGTCCCCGCCTTTTAATCTCACGCCAATAATGTTGCACGCGACAAACGAGCCAAGGCACACAATGCAAACAACAATAAATGTTTGAAGCATCATAGGCGCTTCCAAAATTGGGCGTCCCGCAATTATTAGGACGATAAATCCAGTCCATAAACCTATCGCGAAATATGTTACAATTTGTAACCAAAGAAGATGTCGCCCGAGCCTACTATAAACGACAAGCGCGCCCGTGTAAGCGACACTTAAAATCGCGACAATGCCAGTGATTCTATTGTAAACCGTGTAGGTAACAAGCAAATTTGAACAAAAGCAAATGATGGCTAAAATTGTCGAAAGTCCAAGAAGTCCAAGCCCTATGAAACCTAAAATTTTGTTCTTGTGAATAACAATCATTTCACTGAGTGTAAGCCCGCTCGCGACGCAAATTGCACTTAGGCAAAGCAATATTCTTAGCGGAATTCCACTAAATATTGGCACTCTAAAAACCGCCAACACGCACATCAAGCACACAATAACAAGTGACGATAGAGAAATGCCAAGTAGGCTTTTTCTAATTTTTTCCACCTTTTCTTTTTCCATACTCTCTCCTTTTTGGAAAACAAATTTTCCTAGAAAACTCTATACTACATATATTCTATCATAAAATATCTTTTAAAATCAAATAATTAAAAGTGGTATGAAAAAATTTTTTATGCTTAAAGAACGAAAAAATGTATAAAAAATTTAAAGACATCTAAGAAAAGTAATTTTAGAAAAAAATATTATTGTACAATGACAAAAAGCATTCAAAGTATTACTTATTTTCAAGCGAAAAAAGCAATTTTTGCATAGTTTTTAGTTGTTCCATTTGTTCGTAAACCATTTTTTCCGCGAGTTCTCTAAGTGGCAAGCAAATGTCAAATAATAGCAAATTTTTGCACATATTCACCGCTCCCATATGGTGCGGAATCATCTCAGACAAGAAATTTACATCGAGATTGTTGCTTGTTCGTGCATTTTTCATTTGTTTTATCATATTTTCAAAAACTTTTTGGAAACCCGTTAAATATAACTTTAAGTCTCGGTCGGAATTTGTCGTTTGAGAGCAATTATCAACCATTTCTCTCATTTTTTCAATCCCCGCAGTTTGCTCATTTATAATCTCGTTTGCAAGCGTTTCAATGTCAGAATTTGTCGTAAAACGCAAAATATTTTTACTCATTTCAATTGCGCCTTCGTGGTGCGGAATCATTTGAGAAATAAAGGTTGTTGAAATACTATTTGTAACTTCCGCCTCGCTCATATTTTCTTCCATTCTTCCTAAAATGTTAAGATATATATCAAGATAATCTTTTGTGTTGTTGGACAATTTATAAACATTTCCCATAATTTTTCTCCTTTCACTTTTTATATGAAAAGACCTATAAAAAATGTTTTTAAACGCCTTTAAAAGCATTTCAAACAACGCCAAACACAACGCCTTAACTGGCTTCATTTTTTAATGATATTTAAATATTTTTTTTCTTTTTAAAGTACTTTTAATTCTTAATTTATTAAGATTTTAAAATTTATTTTGTTTTTATACATAAAAAAGGACTAGAAATTCTAGCCCTTTATTTAATTTTAATTGCAAAATGAAGTCAAATAGTCAATAATGTTATACTATTATAAATAAGCTTTTTATAGTAGTTATCTTGAAATTACTATAGCCACATTAAAAACATTTTTATTTGGTCAAATAATTACTTTTTCCCAGCGTAAGTCCATCTAGCATAAATAGTCGTGTTGCCTGTGACTGTGATTTGGCTAATTGTGGAGCCGTCTTTTGCAGTTGACCAGCCGTTAAACTTATAATGCCAAGTTACTTTAAACCACCCACTTCCAGTAGTATACTCCCAAACTGGGACATATTGGCTAAGATTTACAGTTTCCCCTTCAAGAACAATCAAACTTTCAATTGGGAAAGAAATAAATTTGTTGTACGCTGGGTTGCTCGCGCTATTTTCCTTACTGAAAGTCAAGGTGTAATAGTTTTTAACAACTTCCGTCCATTGTGCAACAATTTGTGCGTCGCAATTTGGCATAACAAATGTCAAGCCGTCCACCATAACGCCCGATGTTTCGTTTTTGTAGCCATTAAAAGTGTAATAATATCTCTTGCTCTTTTGACCGTTTGCGTAAGTGTCAAATTCGTAATTTGATTGCCCTTCAAGCGTAATTGGGTCGCCTTGATAAAGTTCAATAGTTTTATTTATTGTTGTGCCATAACTCGACAAAATTGTCGCCGTATACTTGTTTCTAATATAGAGATTTTCGTCCGCGCTTGGCATTTTAAAAGTCGCAATGTCCACTCTTTCCGTCCAATTTTCGTCGAGATAATAGAGCGTCGTGTCATTAAATTTTTCGCCCGTCAGAAGTGGCGCAACGCCTTCTGCAACACGCAACGACAAAATCACTTCCCCGTTATCGTAAACTTGCAAAGCATATCTTCTTGTGCAGTCAATAACTTTCCAATAAGCGTACAAAGTTGCGTTTTCGCTAGGCATTGTTGTTGTCTCAAATTTAGTCGTAAATTCTTCGTCAACAAACCAACCTTCGAAGCGTCTTGTGAACGAGTTAAAGCCGACTTCTCCGTAGACATCTTCTTCGTAAGTTGGAAGAGTGATTTCTTCACCTTCAAGAGTCTTAATGCTTGCCTTTTCTTCCCCATACTTTGACACAAAGGAAAGTGTGACATATTTTCTCGTTACAATATTCCACTTTGCATACAAAACGGTGTCTTTTCGTGGCATAATGCTTTCCGTGTACGCTGTATCCGCGTCGCAAGATTCGCTTGTAAACCAGCCCGCAAACGAGTAATATGTGCGCTCTGTTTCGCTATCTTTGTAGAAGTTGCTCAAAGTTGGAAGAGTGATTTCCGTCCCCGCAACACCCGTGATTTCGCTTATTTTTTGGTCGCAATTTGTTTCAAAATAGAGAGTGAATTGTCTTTGCGCTGACAACTTCCAGTCGCCGTTATATGCGTCCCAACTTGCCCCTTCTTTTAGCGACTCGTTGTTCGAAATAAAGTTGCGTAAACTTGACATATCCGTTTCTTGACCTATGTTTATTAGGTTCAAATTATCCGATTGTAGAGTAATTTCAACATTGTTTGCAACTGGCATAAATAGGTCGACCGTCACCCCACTTACAATATCAAACCCGTTGAAAGTCGACACTCTAAGCCCCAAGGTCATTGTGTCAAGTTTGTCGTTTTGAGCGAGTTCTTTTAGGTTTAAGGTCAATGCATAGTAGTTGCTACTACTTGAAAAACCTTTCAAGACATTACTATAATCTATTGGGTCTTTTTCTTTATTTAGCGACTCGTAAATCGCGTCCATAATGGTGTCATTAAAGCCAAAGCCATATTGCAACAAATAGTACAATGGGTCGTCAAGCAAGGTGTCTAGGTGAACCTTCATTTTCTTTTCGTAAGTCTTGTCACTTGACAAGAAAACAGGCACTTTTTCCGACCTATAAATATAAGCCATATCGTTTTTGATGTAAATGTCCAAAATCCTATTTTTGCCAGGTGACGCACCGCTGACAGTGTTTCCAAACTTGTATGGAACATCGTCATTTACGCCCGCAACAACTGGAATTGCACCGATTTTTGCACTGGCTTCAAACTCGCCATTCCCTAGAAGTTTAACTTTAACATTAACTGGAACATCCCAGTTAAGTTTAAAGAGATTTATCTTTAATTTGACGCTTCCGTTAACTTCAAAATCTTTAAAATCTTTCATATTTTTGACTGCATTTAGAAGTGCGTCAACGCTTGACAAGTCGATATAGTCACCTTGTGGAGCGCCCGAAATTTCTTCGAAATCATCGAGTGAAATATCAACTTTTGAAACATCAATGTCTTTTAGTTTAAAGTTTTGAAGAACCAAATTGCTAAGTCCGTTTTCGCTATAATCTACGCCGATTTTAATGTTGCCTAAATCACAATCTTTTATGTTTAGTTTTGACAAATCAGCAGTTGCACCAAAGTGCGAATTGCTTAGTTCAAGTTCTTTTAGCATATCAAGGCTAAATTGTGACAAATCAAGCGAAGAATTAAGAAGTTTTGAAATATCAATATCAACATTTTCGTCGCTTTCAAAACCCAAAAGTTCCATAATCGTGCCAACAATTTGTTTTATGTTGTCGCCACCAATTTTGACGAACATTTTGTTGTATCTTATGTAAACAACATTGTCTAAATATGTAATTTCAATAGAGTGGTTATTTGTGACGGAACTTGTAGCGCTCGTTCCCCTTGAAACGCCACCGCCCGCGTATTTATTAGTTACAGTGACCGCTTCAAAATTGACATATGCTTTAAGTTTCTTCGCGTCAAATTGTTTTACACCGTCAATCTCTAAAATAGCGTCAGTCCAATCAAATCTTGCTCTACTTCCTTTTGATAATGTTACAATTGTTTCCGTTGTTTTTGTTGGCTTGTTTAGCGAGTCATAGGTAATCGTCGTATAAACAAGGTCGGTCTTTAAATCAAAGGCAATGTTTTTATTTTCCTCGATTTCATTGACCGTCTTTTTGACCGCTTCAATGAGAGTTGGAACGCTTGACAAATCAAGATAATCGTCCGTCATTTCTGGCATTACAACTTTCTTTAAAACGCTTGCGTTTAGGTCAATTTCGTAACCCTTTATGTTGACGCCACTAACGCTAATTCCAGAAATTCTCTCCCCAAAATCAACCGACAAAGAGACATCACTTGCGCTTGAAATTTCTTCTCCGCTTAGTACAATTGTCAAATTATTGTCTGAAATCGCGATATTTTTCAAAATATTAAAGGTCAAAGTCGACAAGTCACCCGCGAGAATTTGCTCAAAATTGTAGTTTGGAAGAAGGTCTTTTAAGGTCGATTTAACATCGACATTTCCCGCGTATTTTGAAATAAGTTCTTTTAATAGTGCCGTCGTAACTTTTACTTTTAAGCCTTGGACATTTGCGTAAATTTCATCGTTTAAATAGTAGGCTTCGAAAGGTAGTTTTTCATTTAAAACGCCCGACAATTTTGCTTCGATTTTTTTGTTGTTGTAGGAAACCTCGCCGTCAAAGGAGAGGTCAACCCCTTCCATTTTAAAAGACCCGTTAACGCCTAGCGCCAAATACAAATTTTCTTTAAAGTTTTTTACAGTTAAAATGACCGCTCGCGCAAGTTTATCCGCGCCCTTTAAAGAAACAAAGTCGTTACTTGTTGTGTCAAAAGTAAATTTTTCGTCCGTCAAAGTTAAGGTCGCGTCAAGTTTAAGCCCGTTAAAATCAATTTCAGGAACAATAATTTTTGACAATTTTTCGTCGTAACTTATCTTAACATCGACATCATTTGCTATTTTTAAAAGTGCGCCATTTATGGTAAGTCCGACTTCACCTGTTTTGCAATAAAGTCCCGCCAAAATGACTTGTGGCAAATCATTCAAAACTTGCTTTATGTCTTTTTGGACGTTAAAATTCCTTAAAGTTCTTTCCAAATTACTAATCGTTAGATATGTATCATAATCTCCAATAAATGGCTTGACTGCTGATAAAATATCCACAATATCGCCTATTTTTGCACGGAATTTCAAGTTTTCTATTAAAACAAAAATTTCGTCGCCAATTAGGCTAGCATTTATCGTGAAAAGTTTATTTTTAAAAAATGTTTCCGCTTTTAAATAAACCTTAAATCCGTCACTAAAATCAACTGTCGCAAGTCCATTGATAGACAAGTCAAGATCGGACGATTTGACATTGAGAGCGATTTCGCCCGACACATATTTTTGTCCTAAAATGTCGGAAATTGTCGAAATACTTGCGTTTAAGAATGCTGGCAAATCTTCCAAAACAACATATTCATTCTTATTGATTTCTGGGAAATAATAGGCGTTACTATAATCAATTTTTATATTTAGCGAGTTGTCAAAAATCTTAATTTCGTCAAGCGTCACACTTTTTAGCCCGCCCGTCTCATCAAGCAAAACAGCGAGTGTAATGTCGTCAATTCCAAGGTCTTTTCCCAAAATTGTGATGATTATTTCGCCATTTTCGCCGTCCGCGAATTTAAGAAAATTGTTGATATTTATCTTTGAAAAATCAATATTTTCATATTTCGAAAGGTCGATTTTAGTAAACATTTGTGAAATAACACTGCTTTCGTCATTTCCATTTGTTAAATCTTTCACAAAGGCAACAAGTTCGTCTATTTTGTCTTTTGTAAAGGCAATTTTCTTGCCGTTAAATGTAACATAGGCGTCATTTTGTGCGTAAAAAACTGATATTGGATAAGTTTTTCCAAAGGTTGTGACATCCGCGTCCACATACAAAACAAGCCCATTTGAAAAATCAAGATTGACAGTCCCCGCAACTTTTCCGCTAAGTTTTCCCGTAAGGTCACACGCAATGTCAAGTCGGATTTTCTTTTCAGTCAAAATTTCTTTTACATTATCAATAAGTCCTAAAGTTCTTGTCACGTCGACATAGGTTGTCGTCGTTTCTGGGTTTTCAATTTCAAGTTCTTCATCTTTTTTGGCTGTAACTAAGACATTTGCAACTTTATTTTCAATTTTAAGATTGTTTGCGCTCACGCTTTTTAATATGTAATCGGCGTCTGTTATAAGGCTTAGCGCAATATCGTCTGCTATTTTAATAGGAAAAAGTAGGTCGCCCGACTCAAGCTCTTCCGCCTTTAAATCTTGAAACATAGAAAGTAACGCGTCAAGATTAAGGTTTTCCATTCCGCCACCAAGGTCAATTTCGACACCAAAAATAGGCAAAAGTTCGGTAATTTTCATAAGACTGTCGGTCGCGATTTTAATGCTCATTGACTCGTTTTTAACATAAATCATTCCGCCTAAATATGCGATGTCAATCGTAATGTCCTTGCCCGACATTTTTACATTTAATGTCCCCGCGACTGAAATATTATCAATGCTTTTTAAACTAAGTTTTCCCGAAAAAGTTACGCTAATTTTGTCATTTTCTTCGTTTGAAAGGGTGTTTGAAATTATCTCCGCTTCAGTATCTTCTTCGTCCGCAGTTTCTTTATTTTCTTCACTAATCTCTTCTTCTTTTGCGTTTTCTAAACTAAACTCAACATTTATATTTGCCCCACCCATTGACAAAAGCCCGTTTAGTAACTTTTCGCAATCGGTCTCCTCGTGAGTGCCCGCGTCTGGGGTCGAAATGCTGGTATCGTTTCCGCCATTTGAGCGCATTATAAGTAAACTGCTAGTCGTAACAGTCCCAAACGCCGTCGCCACTGCGACCACTATGAATGTTAAAACATATAGAAAAAACTTTTTCATTTGCGCTCCTTTTTAGAAAGTTAATTCAACTTTTAAGTCCTTTTTTAGCAAAGTTTGTTTAATTATGTTGTTGCCGATTTTTTTTACTCTTTTTTGTAATGTATTTTCTGTTATATATGGTCTTTATTTAGTAAAATCAAATTGCTTTTTTAATAAGTTTAATTTTTAAAAACCATTTGTGAGGGGCTAAATTTAAAAAACTTACACGACCGATTTGTCAGTTATCTTTGGCATAGCGAAATCTTCGTCATAATAAAATGTATTTACAAGCGTTCCGACGGATTTTGCGCTGATTCCCATTGAGACCGTGTACTCTTCGTGGCTCTCAAAACGGAGAATTCTATAATTCGCATCTATTATTATATCAACTCTTGGGTCACTTGTAAAGTCTGGATAACTGCTGAGCCCGCCCGTCGCTTTCATCGTCTTGACATAATTGACGACCGATTTTGATTTGTCAAGAGTAAGCGTAAAAACATAATTTCCGTCGTCATTTACTGTGACAGCGCTTGCAGTATTGACTGTTTTTGAAGAGACTATGTAGGTCATATATTCGTTCATCGTGCTACCAAATTTCGCTTTGTGTTGGGTCATTGTTTTAATATCGTCCGCGCCCGTGTTGTCTGGCGTCGTGTTCCAAGTCACAATGTTCCCCGACAAACTTCCGCCGTAATGAGAGATGTTTTCCCCTTCGACATAATATCTATTAAGCGCCTTAACAAAGTTGCTGACACTGACATTTTCGTAATAAAGTTTGTCGTTCATTCTAATGGTTAGTGCGCTGATTGACTGCGTAACACCCATTGCAAGAACACTTCCGCGTCCAACAACCTTAACTCGCCCTTCATTAAAGGTCGTATCAAACGCCAAAACACAACTTTTTGTCGCGCCAAGTTCGACTGGAGTCTTACCCGATGCTTCGTTTCTTATTTCGTCCACATCATCAAGCAAGGCAGACACTTCAAAATTGTATCTATTTGGGTCAACGCTCTTTGGACCAAAATATAGCCCGACCGCAACCCCGCAAAACATTCCAACCAAAATGACGATAAGAAGAGTAAAACGCGTGGATTTCTTCATTTTGTGCGATTTTTTCTTTTTTTCGCCCTTTTTATCTTTTTTTGACTTCTTTTTAGTTGTGCTTTCATCTATTTTAGAGTCACCCGCAAACTTATCGTCCGCTACGCCATCATCTGTAAGATTACTTGAAATATTTTGCTCCACATTCAAAGAGTCATCCACCTTTAAAGTTTCATCTTTCTTTATTAAATCATCTTTCTTTTTTGAAGCACTTTTCTTTGCAGGTTTTTCTTCATCTTCTAATAAAGATTGGTCTTTTTGAGTAACCACTACGGGGTTTACTTCTTTTTTAAAGTCCTTTACTTCGTCGACTTTTCTTTTCATATCTATATTCCTTTTTGTAACATTTATATGCTAAAATCCAAAAGTTAAACGCTGTGCGTTTATTTTATCACAACCACCGTCCCTTGTCAAATCATTTGAAGAACCATTCAACTTTAACCCAAACAAATTCGACAAGTCGTTGGTTAAAAGAAAAAACAAATTTTTATGAAAAGTGGAAAAAAAGTAAAAAAGATACAAAAAACAAATCAATATATGTGGTAAGTGAAATAAAAAATATAAATAAAATATATAGGTAACAAAAGAGTAAAAAAATACAAATATATACACAAACAATGCAAAATAAATAATTTGATATAGAAAAAAGAGAGACCTAAATCTCTCTTTAAAAATTCTACTATGTTACTTTATTTTTTCTTTCTTTTGCCATTTTTTGTTCAAGGCGTTTTCTTCTTTCTTTCTTTTCTTTTGCAACAGCCGTATAGTGAAGAGTCAAATATACGCCCAGCCCGCCAACGACAAGAGTTACAAGAATAATCGCGACGATTGGAACACCCGCAGTTTGTTTGTCGCCCGTAATTTTCCAGTTGACGACATATTCACTTGCGCCCATTTCGTCAAACGCGTAATTTTCCTTGTCTTTCAAGATAAGAATGGTCTTATAATTTCCAACATCAATCGCGCTTTCGCTTACGGCATAATATAGGTTGTTTTCTCTCACTTTCAAACTTTGTTCTAGCCCGTTATAGATAAGCACAGTCTTATAACTATCAACCGTGACAATTCTCTTTTTTATCGTCCAATTAAATTTTAAGTCGTCCGATGAGCCGTCCGCCCACGAAAGGTTGTTTTTATCATTCAAAGCAACAATTGAGACATAATTGCCCGCATTTTTGCCGTTATTTTGTGTGAAATGGTAGAAAATTTCGTTCATTGATGACGAAAGAGCAAGTTCCTTTTCTTCGCCGTCGTATGTGAAAATTGACGAAACGCTAAGCGTTGGCTTTTCTATCGCCCTTTTGTGAATTTCAAAGAAAAGTGGCGCAATTGTTCCCTTTAAGGAATAATTTGTCACACCATTTTTTAAAGTCGCCGTTGCAGTCGCAAGATATTTGCCTGCGTTCTTTTGGCGGTTGTTTTGATAGGAAATATCAACAATACTATCATTAACATTTATTAGTGACAACGTGTAATAATCTTGTTCCCTATCTCCCCTATAAGTCATTTCAAGTGGTGTGTTCCAAATATACCCGCTCACATCAATTACCGCTGGCACGACGCGAATAGTAACATTACAACTCTTTGACGCAAAATTATCGTTTTCAGCAACCGACAATCTCACATTTTCGTAAGTTCCAACATTTACAATGTTTTGGTCTTGCGAGATTGTTTGATTTGACGACACTGTAACGCCCGAAATATTTATTTTTTCGCCCGTGAAAGTATACTCAGTGACAAGCCCGCTCAAATCAAAAATAGGTTCGGCTTTCGCGAGTGTAAAAACAAATCGTTGCTCAGACGCAAGATAATTATCACTTTCTAGCACTGCAAAACGATTGCTTTGACTCAAAGCCAGACCTTCATTATATGTCGTAAACTTACTGCCAACGATTGACGAGCCACTATTTGTAAAAACAATTTCTTGTTCGGTCGTGTAATAAACATTCCCGTTTTCGTCGGTTTTTTTAGTATTTTTTGGCGCTACGATTTCGACAAAATCAGCCAAATCTTGCTCGTAACCTGTATAAACAAATTCTTGTTTTAAAAACCTAAAAGTAGGTGCGATTTTCTTAATATTTAAACTCAAAGCACCGAGTTCTTGCGTTTCACTGTACATAAAAACATAGTTTTTGTCCGAGTCTTGCTTAATTACCCTTATTTCATAACTTCCCGCGTTTAAAATTTCACTTTTTAAATAAACAGCGCCTTTTAAAAAAACGCTTTCCGTTTTGACTTCGACAACATTGTTATTTATATCCTTATAATATGCGCTAAGAAAATCATTTCTAATTTTGCCGTTGTAATCCGCGACAAAAGCGCCTTTTTCAACTGGTAACTCTTTAAGGTCTTCAAATTCCACAATAACTGGCTTTTTCGAAATATTTACAAGCCTACTGCAATCAAAAGTCGTCACAATGTTATAGTTGTCCGCCAAAGTCGCGTCAGAAAAAGTGTGTGTAACGTCTTTTATGTAAATATTTTCGCCCGCGTCGATTGAAGGCAAAAGCCCCGTCGATGATATTGTAGAACTATCATTAGTTGCTAACATATCCGCACGAAAATCATTTGTCATTTCAACTTTGTTTGTGCCGTTAAAGACGCGCGACACGACAGATGTAATTCTTAAATTTATTGTTTTTGGCAAAATGGAAATGTTTACAGCGGACGAAAAGTCAACGACAGTGTCACCATTTAAAACCTTTATATAATAAGCGCCCGACTCCGCGACATTTTTAATTTTGAGAGTGGTCGTTTTTGCACTCAAATCATTTGAAATAAATCCCGCGTCAACAACACTTTCACCGTCATTTGTTTTTAATATCCATTGATAATTTGTCGCTGTTTCGTCGTAAGTTAAAGTCGCTACAAGGTTGTGAAATGTTCCGTCATATTCGCCACTGAAACTCCCCGCTTCTTCCGTCAAATCAAGAGAAGAAAAGCTGAAAGTTACAACACTATTATTTCCCGTGACACTACTTGCAAGCGCCAAGTTGTTTCCAGTAAAAATGGCAATAACACCCACAACAAGCGCACAAAATGCGTACAAAAGTACATTTCTAAATTTCTTTTCTTTTGTCAGCATAACTGCTCCTTTTTCTTCTTATCTTAAATTTTTTTGTCAATTTTTAAATGTTTCTTCTAATTTTTATATGTTTTAGCCTTGTCTTTAAAGGTTTTAGCCTTATTCTTATATGTTTTTAAGTATTTTTAACATTAAAACCACTTAAAATAATATTTTTTACTACTTTTTTGTTTTTCACTAAACTATACAAAACCCTACAAAAATGGTTAAAACAAATTTTTAGTTTTAAACTTTAAAAATTAGCCAAGGTTGGTTGAACAAATTTTTTGTTTTAAAGCGTAGTAATTTCTATCGTCAATTGCGCCACTAGCTCGCAATCTCTCTAATCTCGCCAAGTCTTCAAGTCCCTTTTGTGTGATGTTTTGCGGAATCCCGTCTTGACCTGGGACAAGATTAAACATTCCGCCTTGTTGCGTTTGATCGTTTATAAGGTCGTTTGGATTGATAGGTTGAGTGTCATTATATGCGTAATATTGGTCTTGTCTCCCCATTGGCGCGTCATAATTATATTGCCCGCCTTGATATTCAGAGCCGACATATTGTCCAGCATAATTTCCGTCTTGCGCGTTTCCTACATATTGACCTTGTGCGTTCTGCCCTTGCATATTTTGTTCGCCCGCATTTTTGCCCACATTCTTGTACGCCACCATAGGCAAAACAAAAGACAAGACGCCCAAAATCAAAAGCGCAACAGAAACAATAAGGTTTATATATTCAAAATTAAGTTCTGACGCGACGGTGCTACTTGCGTTTTTAACATCTTCTTTTACAAAACTTAAAATTATAAAAAGCAAAATAAATACGCAAAAAATTATTCTAAAAATGTCGGCAACTTTACTAAGTTTTTTTGCTTTAACAAGTTTTTCTTCCTCTTTTTTAGTGTTTGCAAGTTGAACAATGCTAGACACCAAAGAAAACACGCTGTACGCAACAAGAAGTCCAACTAAGATTGTCCCTATTAAATCCGCGTTATCAGGCAAAAAAGAAGCCACTGGCGTAATGAAAATCAGCGAACAAACAGCCACTGTTTTTGCTAAAAAATCCACATTAAGTAAATTTGTTATAAAGTCTAAGTTAAGTTTAACGCCGAGCATTAAAACCGAAATTGCGAGCAAAAAAACCGAAAAAATTAGGGTTAAAATCCCGCTAAAAATAAGAGTGCCTTTTTTCATAAAAACTCCTAAAAATTTGTCAATAAATAACAAATAAATTTTGTGTTTTTTCTAAAAAAATAATTGATATTTTTTTAAAAAAATGTGAAATTTTTTGCAAAAAATTTGTTATTTATGATAATAAAAATTAAACATTTTTTGCCTTTTAAAAAAGCCCAGCCCCACCCTACTTTTCTACATTTTAATGATATATTTTTTATTTTTTTTTGTCAAACAAAGTATAGCAAATTTTAAAACCTTTTTTGGGGCGTTTCAAAAAGGTCAAAAAAATTTTTCATTACACGCTATTTTACCTTTATTTTAGTAAAAAAGAGATAATAAACAATTATTTTTAAAATTAACGCAAATTTATTAACTACTTTCTAAAAGAATGACTATTTGGCTAATTAAGGAGTTTTCACTCTCTCACGATAATTATTTCCAAACAAAATAGCTTTCACACATAATAAAAGGTATCTAAAAAATATTTTTGCGCGAACGCTAAAAAAACATTGACTAAAATTGCACAATAAGTTATACTAGGCGTTAGAATAGAACTTAAAGGTTACAGGAGGCAAAAAAATGAACAAAGAAATCCAACCAAATTATCATGATGTTGAAGTTGTTTGCGCTTGCGGAGAAAAATTTGTCACAAAGTCGACAAAACCAGGCGAAACACTTAAAATTGATATTTGTAGCAAATGTCACCCATTCTTCACTGGCAAACAAAAGATTGTTGACGCTAGCGGAAAGGTTGAAAAATTCCAAAAAAGACACAATTTGTAATCTTTTGCTACTCAAAAGCACAAACAAAAGAACGGACTCAAAATCCGCTCTTTTTTTTGCAAAATAAAAACAAGGCAAAATATATGTAATTTTGCCTTGTTTTAGTATTTTTAAACTCTTAATTTTCTGGTAATGCACCAGCATATTTACGGATAACAAATCTTTCGCTTGATTGGAAGTTACCCGACGCGCAAATTAAGTCAAAGTAGAAATCTGTGTAGTCGCCGTCAACAACTAGGTCGTCAAAATTTGAATAACTTTTGTTTCCTTTTGAGAAGGTAAGGTCAAAATTCTTTGACGCTGTTTCGTTTAAAGAAAACGCGCCGTAACTTGCGATTTCGACAATTGTTTTTAATGCGCCGTCGACTTCTCTTTGAATGACGCGATAGTTTGACCCCGTCACAAACTCGTCAATATTTTCAAGCAAATAAGGAAAGGACGCTTTTTCGACAGTAAACTTTATTTCAACACCAACAGCATAAGTTACATCACTGTCCGCTCCGCGCTCGACGATTTGTTCAGCAGTATATTTTGTTCCGTTTAGATTTAGTGACCCAAAATAGTTTTGTGGTTTAAAGGTCGAGAAATACATCAGCGCAACCCTTATTCTATACTCGCCCGCGTCCACAATTCGCGCCATTTCATAGCCGTCTTTTTTGATTGAATAAACAAGGCAAATTCCGTTGTTTTCGTTGTAAACGCCCGTTGATAAGTCATTTGTCTTTTTAAACAACCTAAAATTGACTGGTTTTCCAAGCGAATTTGTCACTTCAATGAGCGACTCATTAAAGAGATTTGAAAGGTCTGACCCCGTGTAAGTTGTCGAATAATTTTTGACAAAAATGCCAAGGTCGGTCGTTTTTGCAATTATAAATGTCCTTTCTTTTAAAGAAACGCTCGTCAAATAATTTGAGCCCGAACTTTCGATAAAATATTCGACCTTATAACTCTTTATCACTCTTTCGCCGTCCACTTGCACGACATTTGGCGAAATTGGGAAAATGCCATCCATTTTTTCGAACTCGCCCAACGCGTTTTCGACATAATAATTGTATTTTAAAACAAAAATCAAGTTGCCTAAGCGGTCGTTTACAGTGACATAACTTGTATCATACTCTGTTCCCTTTTTCTTGCCGTAAATAATAGTGTATTGTCCGTCAAGGATACTCTCTTCCGTCCCGCCTTTTTTGTTTGGCGCAAGGGACGCCCCGCGGAAATTAAGTTCCTTATACACCGCATTCCCCGAATAAGTGTAAGACGCATCGTCGTCCGCTGGGGACAAAAGGTCGCTTGTTATGCTTATTTTTTTGAATGTTAGTTCAGCACCCACATCTTCTCTATTTGCAATTGTTGGGTCTTTAAAAATTATGATAAATTTTATTTTCTTTGGAGACGCGCAGTCGACGAATTCGCTAACCCAATCTTCTGTGTCAAAATCAAGTATTCTATCTCCCAAAACATCTCTAATTTTGACTTCTTGAACAAGCGACATATCACAAATAAGCATACTTTGAATGATAGATTTTAACTCTTTTGCGGTGTAGTCTGGGTTGTAATCGACGAGCCTATCGGTCGCATTTATGACGCCCGTAAAACGCTTTTTCGTTATCTTATAATTGTATTTTGTCTCGCCATAGAAGTTGTCCGAATCATATGTTCCAATAACAAAATATTCGCCAATTGCGGAAGGTGCGCTAGGTAGAGCATTGTCTTCGTCAGCGACGCTATAAAAGGTAAATGTAAAGCGTTTTTCGGAATCGTCAATATACATAACTTTGTTTTCGACCCCGCCCTTTACAAAAGTTGCGTACACCCCGCGAAGGAAAGAATCAATAGCAACTTCTTTTCCGTCAACAACTTGATATTCGTAACTATTGTCGCCTTCTGGAAAATACACCTTTGCTTCGCGCGCAATAACATTAAAGCCAAGTTCGGTCGTAAAATAGCAATTTTCTTCGTCAATTGTTAGAGTTATTGTGTAATTCCCGACATCGAGCATATAGTTTTTCTCCGCCCAAGCGTCCTCGGCACTGGTCGAAAAAACGGCACTTGATTTGTAGTCTGGGTCCATTACAAATTCAAAAGGCAAATTCTCAGGCAATGTAACATTAAAGACCGTTTCGTAGTAAAAATCTTGTTTCCAACTACTTATTTCGACATTTTCCGACCTTTTTATCTCAAAAAATCTAGAAAATTTCACTTGTTGGAATGTTTCAAGCCCGCCTTCGAATTTAAGCGTGTAATTCTTGTCCGCGACGACGCTTGCAACACAAATATAAAATCCCGCGTTTTGAGTGGTCGATGTATCACTTGTTAAATAAGCGTCGAGAGTTGACGCACCCGTATTTAAAACAATATATTCGCGGGCGTTATAGTTTACTCGCTCAATTGAAAGTTGTTTTGTTCGTCCCAAATCTTCAATTGTAGAAAAGACAATTTCGTCACCATTCATAACAGGCTTGACGGTCGCGCCGTCATAAACAAACTTTTGAATTTTTCCCGCGACAGACTTGTCGTATGTAACAAGAAGTTTTACATAACTGTACTCAAAATGATAATTTTTTAAATCGGAATCAATGTAAAGTGAGAAAGATTTTGATAAGCCGTCGTAAGTCAAATCTTCGCCTTGGTCACAATTTAATGTGACATCACTATTTGAAAGCGTAACTTCTTTTGGAAGAACATTTAAAGGCACATCGACAGTTAATGGTTCGTAATTTAGGTCTGCGTTCCCGTCCGTTCCCGCAACAGTGACTGTTACGGTTATAAGGTGAGTGGTGTTAGCAGATAACATTTCAATAGATGTTGGCGCGTGCCTAAATTCATAATTTCGCCCGCCGTCAAACTTTTTAAGGGTTATTTCCGTGCCATTTACGCCCGAAAAAACACTTTTTCCGTCATTTTTTGTCAAAATATTTGGTAATTTGCCTAATGTGTCAGAAAACATTATGTCTCTTTCAAAGGCAAGCAAACTTTCGTCAACCGTAATTTGCGCTTTGTTTATCGTCAAAAATCCTTTTTGAGAAAGGGTAGCAACATAGTTATTTTCGACCTTATTAAAAGAAGTAAAAACAATTGGCGTTTCCGAGCCTTTTCTTTTAACAACGATTTGGTCGCCAGTTAAAAGTTCGACACCAACAGTAAAACTACCTACATTTGTTGGAGTTGATGTTTTCACGGAAGAATTGGTGAAAACAAGGCTATATTTTGACGAATTTCCGTCGTCGTCACTTGCAAATTCGTAATCTTTCGTCGCAATCGTGAGTTCAAAAAGGCTTTCCTTGCTCGTGCCGTCGAAAGTTGTTTCAATTGATTGATTGAGCGGATTTTCCTTCAAAATAATCCTAAAATCAATAATTTCTTTGTCTATTGTATAAACAACATTTTGCCCTAAGGTAATTTTATAGCAACTTTTGATGTCAACGCCACTAACGGTGAGCAAAATGTCAAGTTTTGACAGGTCCTCAATATAATATGTGTCAGTTCCTTTTGCGTACTCTTTTGCTTTAATTTCTAGTTTCTCGGCACTATCCGCAAGCGGTGTTGAAAGCGCATAATTTAGTAAAATGCCCGTTTCAGGCTCTTTTGTTTTGTCATCATACAAACTGGCAACTAAGTCAATGTTGAGTTCTCTTTGCTCGACCATATAAGTCGCTGTTTTATCAAAAACGAGTTCATAGTTGGTGTTTGAAAGTCCAAAAGTGCCTTGTGCAATCGTGTATGGAAGAGCATTCCCTTTTGTGTCGACCGTAACTGGATAAAGTCCGTTAATTTTTGCGATGTCTGTCCCATTAAATTGCAACTTAAACTCGCCCGTAAAGGTAGGTCTAACAAAAAGATTTTCATCATAAGAGCCTTCGACATATGAGTTATAGGCAATGTTTTGTTGTTTTCTATCGCCGTAAGTAACAGTATAAGAATATGGTTTGACGGTAACTTTTCTTGTCGTGATTTCAAAATATTCTTTTGTTTCGTTTAGTTTCAAAAGATAATTTGAGCCGTAACTAAGAGTTCCAAGCGAAATTTGGTACCTACCCACATCTTCGCCTTTTTCTCTTTCAAGAGCGCCCGTTTTTATCAAACTGTCTTCGCTAGCAGGAACAATTGTAGACGAATCTTCCGTGTAAAGTAGGGCTGGCTCAGTGTCACAATAGACCTTTGCTTGCCCCGCGTCAGGTCTAATGATTATGTCCATTTTTTCAATTGTAAAATAGTACAATTTTGAGTCGTCGAGTATAAAATCAACGAATTCTTTTCCTTGAAGAAAACTCATATTTGACGAAAGTAAAACCCTATATTTTCCCGCGTCTTTTATTTTGTCGACCCTTTTTTCGGTGTTGTCGTCACCCGTAAAATAATATTTGTCGTCAATAGTTTTAAGGGACAAGACTTCGCTGTCAGAGTTTAAATATTCTGAAATGTCGTCACCATTTGATAAGACAAATTTCGACAAAAAGTTTGAAATTGTGGCGTCCGTCCCCGCAATCGCGTCGTAAATTTTAAAAGATTCGCGCTCGGTCGCGTTTGGTGTGATTGTGATAACGACCTTGTTTAAATTTACTTCAAAATCAGGAAGGGTGATGTTGTAATTGTCCACGCTTCCATTTGTAAAGGAAATTTTTGTCTTGTCAAGCGTCGCAAAATACCCTACAAAGTGGGTTGAATGTGGATTGTCAGTAAGTTTAATTCCGAATGAAAATTCGTCACCAGATGGGAGCAAAACCGCGCCATAACTTTCGAAATTTTCGCCCTTGAAGTTCGCGACTTCCGTCCCCGCGACTGAGACTGAAGAAAGGTTTACAATAAAATCTGCCGATGGGTCGGGGAAATAACTCACGGTGTGGTCGGACTCGTTTTGTGGTTTTGCGTAGTCAAATTCTTGGTCGGCGAAATTCAAAACAACGTCACATTTTTCGACAGTAAACGCAAGACGGGTTGAAGCGTCAGCGTATGTTGGTTGCGCGCGTTCGTCGAGTTCAAATGTATAGTTTTTGTTTTTTAAGTTGTCAATCGCGTAGTTGTAGACGCCCGCTGGCGCTTTTCTGTTGTTTATGCCAAGGTCAAATTCGCTCCCCACATAAACACTGCTTTTATAGTCGACATAAAGGAAATCGATAATTTCTTCCTTTTTTAAAATGTCATTTGTGTCATATGTAATTTCTATATCGTCCGTGCCGTACGCTTTTTTAAGATTGTGTGGCGCAATGGTTGCTTGCTTTTTATTTATGACAAGTCGACCAGGAAGAATAACCGTGATTTCGGCAAGGTTCACCCCGACGCCGACACTAGTGTATCCTATTTCGTAACTTCCCGCATCCAAAAATCCATATTCATTAAGTGCTTTTGGTTGCCCGTTTTGAGTGTACTCGTAGGACGCTGGCGCTGTGACATCGTTTTTGTAATTTATAATTGAGTTGTCAAGTGGTTGAAGCCCCGTCAAACTGTCGTTATTTGCCTTGTACTCGTCATAGTCGTACAAAACAAACATTTTTTCGACCGCCTTGTCGCCGTATGTCAAGTTCGTTTGGCTTTCAATAAGCATCACGACCGCTCTTTTTGTAATAACATATGTTGAACGCGTAGCTAAAATCGTGTAATTTTCGTTGTCAAGGTGGTAGGCAATGTCAGTATAATAATCTCCCCCAACACGAGAGGATCGCGTTGCGTTTGTTACATAAACCATTTTGCCTAGGCTCGCATTAGAGTCTACACCAACCCCACCTAAAATATTTTCGCCGTAGGTTGAAATAATTTCGTCGTTATAAGTATTATAAAAACCATTTTCAAGCGTCTTTCCATATGTACTTGTTCCAGATTTTGCGGTGAGATTTAAGACAAAAGGCGTCACTTCGACGGTCATTCTTGCATATTCAAGGTTGTCCGCGTCACTAGAAAAAATAATGCGGTAGCGTCCACAAGAAAGGATTTCATTCACTTCAAGCCCGCTTTCAAGGTCAAAATAATGATAGGAAAAACCGTTTACATATTCTTCACCATTTAAAACTTTAAAATTATCTTTTAGGTCGCGTCCCGCGTAGGTTATTGTAGCGGTTTTGTTTTCAAACTTAGGGAGTTGTTTTGATGTGACTGTAAGCAAAATAGATGTAGATTTTTGGTTGTCACCTTTGTTATATGTTGCGGTTATTGTGGTCGTTTTATCTTCTGCGCTAGGCCACCTACAAGTCACAACCCCGCGATTGTTAACGGTCGCAACATCCGTATAAGCACTCGACCAAGTCAAATCTTCTTTTGAAAATGAGTCGGGGTTCATAGTAACTTCAATTGGAATAATTGGTGTTTCATTTTCCTTTTTTTCAACGACATAGCCCTTATTTCCGCCCACAAAAATGGCGTAACTATCCGAAATTGAAAGTTCAATATCGTTTAATTTTGGCTCACTGCACGAGCAAGCGACGCCCACAAGTGACGCAACTAAAATAAAGGATATAATGCAAAAACTTTTAAATATTTTTTTCATTTTTTCTAATCTTTCCTTAGACTTTTTTATAACACACATTTTGTTCACTAATTTGTAAACGCTAATTACAAAATGATAAAAAAGCAAACATTTCCATATAATAATGTTATTTTAGTACAAATATATTATATAATATATTATCCTTCTTTCAAAATAAAAAAATGCACTTTGTTTTGAACTTTTTGCAAAAACTCATTTAAAACTATTCACAAAATAGTGGCTTTTTGTGGATAACTTTTTCTTTTATTTTAAAAGACCAATTTCTATTTGTTTTTTTTGTAACAGTAGTATATAATAGGGCTTGAAAAAAGGAGAAAAGGCGTGCGAGCGGTTATTCAAAGAGTGCTTGATGCAAGAGTTGAAGTAGCAAAGGAAACTATCGGCAAAATTGAACGCGGTTTTGTCGTGTTTTTGGGCGTTAGAAAAACAGACACCGAAACAGACGCTATGAAACTTGCCAAAAAAATTTGCGGGCTACGCATTTTTGAGGACAAGAATGAGAAAATGAACCTTTCGCCAAAAGCGGTTGGTGCGGGGCTTCTTGTCATTAGCAATTTCACTCTTTATGGCAACGCATCACACGGTTTTAGACCTGACTTTTTAGAGAGTATGCCTCCGCAAGGGGCGGAAAAATTGTATGAAAAATTTATTGATTTTTGCGGGGCTGAAAACACTTTTTCAATAATTCAGCACGGCAAATTTAGAGCAGATATGAAGGTCACTGTCACTAACGACGGACCTGTAACTTTAATTATTGATACGGAGAATTTAAAATGAAAAAAGAAAAAAGACTTATTACATCGGCACTAACATATGTCAACAACATTCCACACGTTGGGCACATTGTCGGATGCCATTTGCCAGCCGATATTTTTGCGAGATTTTGTAGAAGTTATGGATACGACACAACATATGTCGGCGGGAGCGATATGCACGGCACGCCAAGCCTTATGACCGCGCAAGAGCTTGGACTTCCTGTCGAAGTTTTGACGGAAGAACTACACAAAATTCACAAAAAAATTTACGAAAAACTAGGCATTAGTTACGATATTTATTCTAACACCCACACAAAAACGCACGAAGAAATCACCGACAATTTTTTCAAAACTCTTTACGAAAACGGCTACATAAATGAAGGCGAGACCGAAATGTACTATTGCGAAAAAGACAAAATGTTTTTGCCTGATAGATACGTTGTCGGGACTTGCCCACACTGTGGGTTTACGGGGGCAAGTGGCGACCAATGCGAAAAGTGCGACAGCCTGCTTTCCCCTACCGACCTAGTTGACGCAAGATGCAAAATTTGTGGAGAAAAGGCTAAACTTAAAAAATCAAAGCACATCTTTTTAATCTTGTCAAAAGGCACAGACAAATTATCAAAATGGGTTGAAGAAAAGAAAGATATTTTTAGACCTCACGTTTACGCAGAAGCAAAAAAATGGATTCAAGAAGGCTTGAAAGATAGGTGTATTTCGCGCGACATCAAGTGGGGCTTCCCTGTTCCTCTTGAAGGGTACAAAGACAAAGTTTTCTATGTTTGGTTTGACGCGCCAATCGGCTACATTTCTATCACAAAAGAACTTAGCGAACAAAAATACAAAGATTTGTGGTGCGACAAAACAGCCAAAATTTACAATTTTGTTGGGAAAGACAACATCCAATTCCACACAGTTTTCTTCCCTACAATGTTACTTGAAAACGGCAAATACAACCTTCCATATAATGTTGTTGGACTTAATTTCTTAAACTATGAAGGTCAAAAATTTAGTAAATCAAAGAAAATCGGCGTGTTTTGTAACGCGCTCCTAAATGACGACGACAAGATAGACATCGACACGCTTAGAGCATATCTTACGACCATTATTCCAGAAAATCGCGACACGGACTACAAGTGGGAAGATTACAAAAACAACACTAATAGTGAACTCGTTGGCAAATTTGGTAACCTATTTAATAGAAGTTTGAATATGCTTAAAAGTTACTTTAATAGCGTGAACGATTTTGACCCTGAAAGTGAATACGAGAAAAACGCACTCGACCTTGAAATTATTGACGCTATAAAAACTATGCCACAAAAAATTGCGGACGCGTTTGACAAGGCGGAACTAAGGGACGCATATAAACTTATTATGAACTACGCCGTCATCGGGAATGGCTATGTCGAAAAATCGGCTCCTTGGGCGCTTATGAAAGCGGAAAAACAAGAAGAAGCAAAAAAAGTTCTATGTCTTGCACTTAACCTTTGCGCAAGTTTGTGCATTTGCGCAAGCCCAATTATTCCAAATAAAACGCAAAAATTGTGGGCGGAGCAATTAGGACTCGGTGGCGATGTTACTTCTCCTAATATGTGGGAAAAGGCAAGCGAATATAACATCAAAAAAGGTCACAAAATAGGCACAATTACACCAATTTTTGAAAGAATTGACGACGAAAAACTCGCAAACTTTAAAGAAATTATGTCTCAGCCTTTCGACATAAAAGACTTTTTTTCGACAAAAAAAGTAAATGTTACTAAAAAGCTAAAAAACAAAAGTCATTTTTAAAATATCATAAGACAATACTTTATTGTTAGAATAGGGAAAACTATAAACATCATTAGATAAAAAGCCACGGAATATCCGTGGCTTATTTAACTATCTTTTTTAAACTTAGTTATATTTTTTCGTACATAAACTTTTATTAGTTTCGCGAAATGTCTATTTTTTGATTTTATGATTCATCAGTTCGTTGCTCGTCAGTCTTTTCATTTTGCAAGTCGTCTATTTGTTGGTCGACCGTTTTCACTTTATTTGAAATGTCAATGTTGTCCGTCTCTTCATTTTTCGAACTATCCTTTTCTTGGTTGTCCGCTATCTGATTTGGCAAGTCGTCGTTTTGCGAAATGTCGTTGTTATTTCTTTTTACTTTTGTTTTTCTATTAAACAAAGATTTTACAATTTGAAAAGTATTTTTCATATCGCCCGTTGGCAAATAGGCTAAAATAAGCAGGACATTTGCAAGCACAAAGCAAACTACAAATTTAACCGCAAGTAGTAAAATGTTTGGCGTTGGGATAAAGGAACAAATAAAGTAGGTTGCGACTCCGCAAACTAAAGTAATCACAACATCGAGCGCGTATCGAAGGAAAAATGGTTTCGTGCTTTTTTTGAAATAGTACTTGTACAATACATATGGTTCGACCCAAAAAGGCGCGACGAGCGTACTCACGATTGTGCCGATAACAATGCCGTTTATTCCCATAACATACGCTAGACCAACTGACACTACAAGGTTAACTAGTGCTTCCGCGATAGGCTTCCATTTATCTTGATCAAATAATCCTGCGGCGTCTTTGTATACCCACACGCCCGTTCTCATTCCCGTCAAATAATAACTAACGCAAAGAAGTAACACGGTTGAAAAGTCGAGCAAGTAACTAGCGTCTCCCGTCCATTTTGCAATGAAAGGCTGAAAAAGAGTCACCAGGCAAATCGTTGTCATTCCGCTATAATATGAAAAAATAAAATTTGTTTTTTTGTATCTTTCATACACATATTCCGTGCTAGAACTCGCAATCAAATCTCCCGCACTTGCCGTTATCGCATTATAAATCATTTGCGAAATCATCGTTAGAGTAGTTATAATCAAACTATAATTTGTGTACACGCCGAGAATTGCAAGCCCTAAAAAAGTCGAAACAAGAATGTTGTCCGTTGAAAACACGACCGCTTTGCCGACTTTATGTAGGCTTAGCGCCGTAACATTTTTTGTAATTTCCTTTTTTGTAAGGTCGTCGAGCTTTTCCGCTTTACCGTTTATTTCGGGATACAATTTATTTGCAACAATTTGCACGGAAATTCCTTCCACGAGCGCAAACAATATACTTACCGAAAAATAGAAATAGTAATTTCTAGTTAAAATCAAAATTGCAATTTGTATTCCAACCATTAAAAATGAACAAACTGTTTTTATTTTGTTTTCGATGTCGTTTCTTTGGTAGGCAAATAAAAGCGACCTTTTGTGTGCCGAAAAATACCCTACAAGCGTGTAGGCAAGATACATAACATAAAGAATATAAATGTTTATATCTGCTTCGACGCCACCATTCATAAAATATTTTATAAAAGGCGTAAGCACGGCACCTAAGACGCCTACAACAATAGCAATTATAATGTAAAACTTTTTGTATAGATTTTGCAAGGCTTTAACTTTTTCAATGTCATTTTCCGCGATTGGCTTGTACATACTAAATACAATAGCGCCCCCAATGCCAAGTTCGGCAAGGTTCAAAAACGAAAAAATGTTAGTAAAAAGACCGTTTAAGCCCAAATATTCCGCCCCCATATAATAGATGAGAACGGTACGCAAAACAAATTGCAACAAAATATTTGTTGCATATCTTATAACATTAAATATTAAATTTTTCTTTATATTTTGCGTTCTTGTCATAGTTTTCTTCTTTTTTTGTTTTAAAGTCATAAAAATTGTTTTTTATGCTTGTCTAAAGATTTTAGACTTGCCTTTTTTTAAAGCCATTTTATAAATAAAAGATTTTTTCAATAGGCTACTTAATTTTTTTTCTTTTTCTCTCTTCTTTTCTTCCTACGATTTTTTATTTTTTCAACATTTTTCTTCCCAATAATCTTTTTGATAAGTGATTTTATCTTAAACTTAAATTTTGCAAACCCTTTTGGCGGTTCAATCCACGACCCACAAAAATGATGTATCGTGCAAGTATTTTTCGTTAGATTGCAAATTTTTGTTTCGTAGTCAATTGGGCAAAAATAGTCGGACGGATAAAAAACAACATCGCCCAAGTCTAAAAAGTCATTTTTTAGTTCAATATTTGGATACATTTCTTTTGTTTTATTTGTAATAAAGTAAACATTTGTGGTTAAATCTAGTTTGTCCTTACCTATAATAAAATGTCTATTGTCATACACTTTTAAGTTTTCTTCAATCCAGTGATTTCCTTTTTCCGCCCCGATTATGCCAGTCGGAATAAGCTCGTCTCTTTCGAACCCCGAAAAAGCGTGATACTCTAAATATTTATCCAAAGGCTTCGTCACTTCGACATCGGTGTCCATATAAATTCCGCCATAATCATAAAGAACTTTTAAACGAATGTAGTCGGACACAAACGCCCATTTTTTGGACTCGTACGCTTCCTTGCAATAGACATTTTCATTTATATCAAAAGTGGTCTCGTCCCACCTTTTTATTTCGTAGTCAGGACAAAACTTTTTCCAACTCTCTATACATTTTTCTGCTAGTGGTGTTAGTGGCTTTCCGCCGACCCAAACATAGTGTATTATTTTTGGTATCATTTTTTCTCTCCAATATTTTTTTCTAAAATGTCGGCAATTTGTTTGCAGGCAGTTCCGTCTCCGTAAGGATTTTGCGCCTTGCTCATTTTTGCGTATTCCTTTTCATCGTCAAGCAAAAGTTTGAAATTTTTGTAAATATTTTCTTCTTCCGTCCCGACAAGTTTTAATGTCCCCGCCTTAATGCCTTCTGGTCTTTCCGTTGTGTCTCTCATAACTAAAACAGGTTTCCCAAGTGATGGCGCTTCTTCTTGAATGCCACCACTATCAGTCAAAATCATATAACTTCTTGCAAGAAAATTGTGAAAATCGACAACTTCGAGCGGTTCAATTATCCTAACCCTACTTTCGTTCCCTAAAATTCTATTTGCAATCTCGCGAACAACAGGGTTCATATGTATTGGATAAATAACCTTAACATCTTCGTACTCGTCAACAATTCGCTTTATTGCCTTAAACATATGTTCCATAGGCTTTCCTATATTTTCTCTTCTATGCGCCGTCAACATAATAAGTCTGCTTCCCCTTGCCCAATCAAGGTTTTCGTTTTGATAATTTTCCCTAACCGTCGTTTTTAAAGCGTCGATTGCGGTGTTTCCCGTGACATACAAAGTTGTCGGGTTTTTCCCTTCATTTAGCAAATTTTGTTTTGAAAGTACGGTTGGGCAAAAGTTGTATTTTGAAATAATACTCACCGCTTGCCTATTAAACTCTTCTGGCCAAGGCGAGTCTAAGTTGTATGTGCGTAGCCCCGCTTCGACGTGCCCAACTGGAATGTGAAGATAAAAACACGCAAGCGCCGTCACGAAGGTCGTCGATGTGTCGCCGTGGACTAGAACAATGTCAGGTTTGACATCTTCTAAAACCGCTTTAATTTTTTCTAAAATATTTGTTGTTATGTCAAAAAGATTTTGCTTGTCTTTCATAATATCCAAATCAAAATCTGGCACAACACTAAACGCGTCCAAGACTTGGTGCAACATTTCTCTATGTTGCCCAGTCACACAAACAAGCGTTTGAAAACTTTTTCTTTCCTTTAACTCTTTAACTAAAGGGCACATTTTGATTGCTTCTGGTCTTGTGCCAAAAACAAGCATTATTTTTTTCATTTTTTTAATTTCCTTTTATCTTGTAAGCAAGTTTAAGAAGTTTAAAAGCCTTTTTATAAACCAAAAAGTTTAAAACTTTGTATTTAAAAATTGTCGTAATCTTTTTCTTACACTTGTAGTTTTCTTTACAGTTGTACTCTTGTAACCATTTTTCTTTTTTAAACTTTTTAAGTAAATCTTTTTTGCCATTTTTGGCTAGTTCAAGAACAATTTCATAATATAACTGAAATTTATACGCTTTTAATGTACTTTCATCAATTAAAGGCGCTATCCTTTCTACAACCGTCTTTGTAAAATCTAGCCTTTTATTATATTTAACTTCGTCGTATGAGTGCACTATACTTCCCGCACGCTGACAATAAAAATACAAATTTTCATTGACAATCGCAATTTTAGATTTCTTTTTTAGTAACGGAAGATTAAAAAGTATATCTTCATAATACATTCCTTTATCAAACCTATGTAAACCTATAAAATCTTTTTTGTATAAAACTCGACACACGCTTGCCATAATGCCATCTGTGTAAATGTCCTTATTTTCCGTCCAAAATTGCGAATAGGTGTAAAAGGTTGCTATATTTTGGGCGTTGCAATTCTTCAAATTTGTTTCAATATATTTTCTAACCGTTCCATCTTCATACGAAAGCGTTAAACCACAAAGAGTCATAGTGGCGTCCTCTTCCTTTGTCTTGTTTAAAAGTTTTTCAAACATTGTTGTGTCGATATAGTCGTCACTATCAATAAAGCCAACATATTCGCCCTTAGCACTTTGAAGTCCAAAATTTCTTGCGTCTGACAATCCACCATTTTCTTTGTGTATAACCTTTATTCTGTTATCTTTTTTCGCCCACTCGTCACACATCGCAGGACAATTATCTTTTGACCCGTCGTCGACCAAAATTATTTCAATGTTTTTATATGTTTGATTTACAATAGACTCCAAACACTTGTCTAAATATTTTTCCACATTGTACACTGGAACAATAATAGATATTAAACAATTGTCCATTTTTTCTCCCTTAATAAAAAGTATACATATATACTATACTTATATTTGTATATTATAGCACAAATTTCCATATATCAAAAACATATTTTGACAATTAAAAATTTTGATTTTTATACTTTAAAACCACTAAAAGTATAGACTTGTTTTTTTTTAAAACTATCTAGAAAAAATGTTAATACCAAACAATTGCTTTTTAATAAAGCAAAGTTAAAACCACTAACTCAAAACAAAAAAGCGGGAGTTTGAAAAGTTTTTCCTTATTTTAATAAAAAAAATGACACTTTTTTTTGAAATTGATTTTCTCGCCATATAAAATATGGGTAGGAGAAAAATTATGGACAAAACAAATTATTTATTAGACAAAGTGTTGCGACTTGAAGGCGAAATGCAACTACAAGCACAACTTAATTTGGACACGGAACAAAAGTTTAAAACAAAAGTGGACAAAGTTGACGGCAAGGGACTGTCCACAAATGACTACGACACAACAGAAAAAAATAATGTGGCAAATAACACCCTTGCACGACACACGCACGACAACAAAACAGTTTTAGATAGCACGACCGCTAGTTTTACGACCGAAGAAAAGGCGAAACTTGGCACTATTGAAAGCGAGGCAAAAAAGAATGTTCAAAGTGACTGGGCGCAAACTGACTCCACTTCTGACGACTACATAAAAAATAAGCCTAGCCTTCAAAACACGCTTTATTCGACTTCGGGGCAAAACACAGACGGCGCAATGACTCAAAAAGCGACGACCGATTTGCTAGGTAAAAAAGTCAGCACCGATTGTATGAAAGTGTTATGGGAAAATCCGTCACCAACCGCCAATTTTTATCCACAAACAATTACTTTAAGTTCAAGCGATTGGGATTTTCTTATTATCGTTTGCAGTTCTTTTATGGGCGGTGAGCCAGAACAATTTGGAACAATCACCTACAACGGCTCGACAAGTGTAAATCTTTGTTCTATCAGCACCGACTCGGCTTACGCTAATGAATTTTTTTCTAGAAGAATCATTGCAAATTCTAAAACTTCCCTACAAGTCGGAGACTGTCTTTATTCAAATAAAGGCAGTGCGGGACAAGTATTATATTATAGATTGATTCCGCTAAAAGTTATAGGAGTAAAGGTGGTGTAATATGAAAATATGTATTAAAAAAAATGAATTTAACCCTAGTTTCATCGCCCTATATGGCGAAGAAAAGGCAATCGAAAAAGGATACGCAATAGTCGAAATTCCGCAAAACTACAAGGATTGCGTTTATGAAGATTTTGACGATAATTTTAATTTCAGTGTCGAAAAATACAACAAAAGAAAACAAGAGTATAGTTTTCGTGACGACCTATTCAAACTCACAAATTGGTTTGACAACTATTTCGATAAACAACTAAATCAGTCTTTATGGCAAGATAATTTTGCCCCTTCTCACGACGAATATTTTGAAAAAGACTATGCAAGTTTAGACGAATTAAAAGAGCAAGCAAAACTTGTCAGAAAGAAAATCCAAGCACTTAGAAATGGTTTGTCAAACCCAAAAATTAAAGTGGAAAAAGCAAAAGAAGTCGGATACACTCAACTGGGCTATCTATAAAAAACCTAAAAGTCGACAAAAAAGAACAAAAAAAACTAATCTTAAACACCCAATTAAAACTATGTGATGCTATATTTTCACTAATCAATTTATTTAACGCAAATTTATAAAATGACTTTGAATTGCTAGTCAAAATAACTATCATTCTATACTTAAAATAAACTCCCCGATACTAAAAAACAAGAACATTTCCCTTAAAATCAAAGGAATACAAGTTCTTGTTTTTTTTATTATATTTTTCTTAACTACTTTCTTAAAATTTTTTATTAATTTTTTTTATTTAATTGTTTTATTAAACTGTTTTGTTTAATTTTTATATTTAATGCTTTATTTGATTATTTATTAAAAAATGCACGGAAATTAAGTCTTTCTAATCAAAATTTGAATTTTTTTAATCAAAAATTAGTAATTTTCTTCGCGGATTTCAAAATATGATTGTGGGTGGTTACAAACTGGGCAAACCGCTGGCGCTTTTTCACCAATTACGATATGCCCGCAATTTCGGCATTCCCAAATTTTGACGGTTGATTTTGCAAAGACTTCGTCATTTTCTAAGTTTTGAAGAAGTTTGCGATAGCGTTCTTCGTGATATTTTTCAATAATACCAACCATTCTAAATTTGCGGGCAAGTTCAGGGAAACCTTCTTCTTCCGCAGTTTTTGCAAACCCTTCGTACATATCCGTCCACTCATAATTTTCGCCTTCTGACGCGGACAAAAGATTTTCTCTTGTGTTGCCTATTCCCGACAACTCTTTAAGCCACATTTTTGCGTGCTCTTTTTCGTTGTTTGCAGTTTTTTCAAAAATGCTCGCTATTTGCTCAAACCCTTCTTTTTTTGCAGTTGAGGCAAAATATGTATATTTATTTCTTGCTTGCGACTCGCCAGCAAACGCAGTTTGTAAATTTTTTTCTGTTTGTGTTCCCGAATATTTATTCATTTTTTCTCCTTTTTTATAAAAAGCATATTTGCTTAAAAAAATTGTCCTAAATTAAACCTAAAATACCTTTTTTTTATCCCTATTTAGAAAAATAATGGCATACATTATTTATTTTAATTTAAAACAGCAAAATGCTTTTTGCTTAGGTTTAGTATAAATTTTTATTTCAAAAAAGTCAAATCAATAAAAAGGACTTATTTTTTCCCAGTTTCCACCTAAATAGTAAAAAGTTTTTAAAATACATTTTTTTTGCTATCTCAACCAAAAAAAGTCAAAATGGTTTTGATAAAAAAACAAATTATGATAGAATGAAAGTTGTAATTTTAAAACAAAAGCAACTTTTTAAAATAAGAAATGCTTTTATGTAAAATATCAAAGGACAAAAAATGAACAAAGGAATATGTTTTTATTTCGGGTTTTCTAACGACCCCGAAGAAAGAGTTAAGATGATGAAAGACGCGGGGTTTAACTGCGTCATAACTTCAAACGACAAAAAATTTAACCACCAAAGCGGAAATTTAAAAACACAAATCGAACTTTTTAAAAAATATGGAATAAAGCCATCGACACTACATATGGCATACGAAAACAAAGACCTTCCATATTTCTTTTTAAAGGGCTTGCACGGGTACAAATTAGAACGCAGGCTCAAAAAAGAAGTTAGGCTCGCCAAAAAATACGGATTTTCGTGCGTCATTGTTCACCTTGGCGGGTTGCCAAGCGATGTTGGGGTTGAAAGGCTAAAACGCGTTTTGAAAGTCTGTCACGAACAAGACACGCCTATCGCAATCGAAAATTTGGACTATAACGACACATTTTTCGACATTTTCAAGAGAATCGACGACCCATATCTCAAATTTTGCTGGGACATTGGACACAACAACTGTTTCTCGCACGGCTTTGACTTTATAAAAGAATATGGTGACAAATTGGTCGCGCTTCACATTCACGATAACGACGGCATTCACGATTTGCACACATTAAATCAATTCGGCACAATAAACTGGAAAAAGGTCGCAAAACAACTCGCCAGTTTAAATCGCGACATAAACCTTGACTACGAAGTGCGCGTTTTGCCAAAGGACAACATAGACGAAGAAAACGCTTTAAAAATAGTTTTTGGTCAAGCATGCGAACTGGAAAAAATGATAAAAAATGAAAGAGAAAAATTAAAATAAATTTTTTGCCAAATACCTTTATTCCTTATTCTTTTTTGAATGCTTAATGGTTGGGTTTTAATACAAATACTTGGATTTTTAAAATTTGCAAACAACAAAAGGAGAAAAAAAATGAATTTGATTGTTTTAGTTGATAAAAATCAAAATTTGTTAAACGCTAGGTCTCTCACGGATTTCCCTTCCGCACAAGAATTACTAAATGAAAGAACAAACAATGCAATGGTCGTTTTTGACGAAAAATCGAGCGACTTAGCACCATTTTTTTTGCACACAAAAAAGATTTTCTTTGACAAATCAAAAGAAAGCAAGTTGCCCGAAATTTTTAGTCCGCTCGAAAACGATTACACTTGCAGTTTTAAACAACTTTTTGACAAAATAAACGGGCTAAACGAGAATAACATATTTCTTTTTGGCGACAGGTTTTCACTCTTTCTTTTGCCCTACGCAAAGAAAGTTTATCTCGTTAGACTCAATCTATCAAACGGAACAACCGCTTTCCCCGACCTACTAAACAGTGCCGATTTTAAACTTCTTCTTGGCGGAGAGCCTCTATTATATGACGGCGAACAGTCGCACCTTTCCATTTTTGAAAATCTCGCCGTCCAAAAATACATCCCCGCAATCAAAAAAAGTAAATTTAGCGATAAGTAAAGTCTTAATAAATTTGTCATATAAATATTGTAAAATAACTACAAAAAGATAGCGAAAAAACAATTAACCTTGCACAACTTAAAATTAAAATCAATTTATGTGTTTTTTTGTTTTTAATTTGAATATCAAGGTTTATAAAAAATTTAAAAGCTTTTTTAAAAAAGCACTATTTAGTGCTATCCAATCTTACTAAAAATATAAATAATTTCTAAAACAACACAAAATGTTTTTACAAAAATAAAAAAACGATACATTTAATAACTCTACAAGTTACAAATTGTATCGCTTTTTCGTTATTTTTCCACTTCTTCTTCAAACACTTTTCCGCTAGGCAAATTCATATTTTTCTCGCTATAAAGATAATATTTCCCTTTAATTTCTTCAAAAGGTAGGTTCTCCACCCTTAATTTGTTTTCGCCTGCGCGTTTGTTAAAGTCATAAAAACTGCGCTCGCTTAAATTTTCCAATATTTTTGTTTTTTCTCTATTGTTTATCCTAATTTTTGAAATATCAGAATATAGTGAGTCTAAATAATAATCAATATTTTCTTGAGACGCAAGGTTTAATATACTACACATATTGAAATTTGAATTTACATCAAAATACTTCCCATATGCTTTTGCCGAGTAGGATAACTCTCTAAAATTCTTTTTGACATCGTGTTTCAGCCTTTCAAAATCGTCATCTCTAAAATAGACTTGAAATTTCAAAAACGACTCGCTGGTTGAGTTGTTATAATTGTATGCCATTTCGTTTGTAATGTACTTCTTTTCGTACAACTTATTTAGCATTTTATGCGCAAAAAGATTTGCTTCTGTTTCTAAAAGGTCAACACAATATATCTCTTGGTCTAAACTTTTGATTTCGTTTCGTGTCAAATTCTTTTTGCTATTATACAATTTAATTTCGTTTACACGATTTTGCACTCTTCCAATTAGGCACGCACAGTCAAAAGGCAAGCCCTTGCGCATTTTATCAAGTTGCTGAAATTGATAGGAATGGTAGGTCTCGTGCAAAATATTAAACAAATAGCCGTATCCGTGCAAAGCGTCTTTTCGTGGGGTAGGCAAAATCGCTATCTCATTTTTTCTTGAAAAACATAGCATTTGAGTTCTGTCTCTATTGATTAGTGGTCTTTTATAAGTGATTACACTTGGCGCAATCTTCAACTTTTGAGCAATTTTTTGATTAACTTCACTGCAAAGTGATACAATTTCATTTTTTGGCAACTTGTAAAAATTTGGGTCGTCAAATCTCTTAATAACATCTCTAAATGTCATTTTATGATACTTTGTTTCCTTTACATCGTCCATTTTATAGTCGCAATCAATAATTGTGTAATAAGTGAGCATAAGAGTTTCCAGTTTGTGCCCCTTATCATTTTCCATTGCTTCAATCAAATCTTTAACGCGATTTTGTTCTTCAATAGGCGCGTTTTTGTCAACTTTAACTTTTAATAACATAAAAATTCTTCCCTTTATGTCTCTATTCTAACACACCTTCCCTAACTTTTCAACCCCCACTAAATTTTTGGACATTTAAACAAAAAAAAGCCATTTTAATTTGCAAAAAAATGAATTTTACAAAAATATTATGAAATTAGAAGTTATTTCACAAACTTGAAAGTATTTTTAAAACCAAAAATGCGTCCAAACAATACGACCATTTTTAACACAAATCTTTTTTGCGTTTTCACTAAATATTTGTTTTTTTCCAAATATTTAAAGCATTCTTCCCGCTCATCCTTGTTTAAAAATTTTACAAACCTATAATTAGATAAAATATTAAATCCAATATATTGACATATGCGTTTTTTTAGTTTTCTGTTCGTTTTAACTTGTTGCATTTCTAAATAGAGATTTCTTGCTTGGTCGATAATTTCAAAAAATCTTCGTTTTTTATACACATTCATTATTGACCCTTCGCGCTCAGCAACATATAAATAATAGGATAAATTATGTGTGTGTATTTTTTTTGCATACAACATCATTCTTCCAGTCATATTAAAATCTTCCGCAAAACCAGAATTAAAATAAAGGTTATTATTTGTTATAAAACTCTTTTTAAAAATTTTAGTGCACGCACTATTTTTTCTTGTAGAGATTTCAAGAGCCTTAAAAATTTCTCCGCCAGAAAAACAGTCGTCTTCTAATTCTATTTTTTTTGTATTTTTCAAATAAAAAGCCGTATATCCATACCAGTTCACATCGGCGTCGGTATCCATATTTTCTATCGCAAGCAAAAAATTTTCATCTATTAAATCGTCCGAATCAAAAAAACAAACAAAATCCCCTGTGGCTTTTTTTATTCCAAAATTTCTTGCATCTGATAAACCGCCGTTTTCTTTGTGATAATATTTAAATCTGTTATCTAGCGATTCAAATTCTTTTGCAATTTTTCCACTTTCATCAGTAGTGCCATCATCTATCAAAAGAATTTCACAATCCTTTGGGGTATACTTTTTAATACTTTCAAGACTTTTGGATATATATTTTTCTACATTATATATAGGAACAATTATTGATAATTTCATTTTTTACCCCCCCCTAACTAAAAAGCGAATGAATAAGGAAAAATATTCGAATTTTGCGCAACTATATATTGCAAGACAAATAAAACTATGAAACCAAGTGTTATAACGACAAAAAAGAGTTTTTTGTATAAAGGCTTTTCTATGGAATATAAAATTTGCGGAATTAAAAAAATAAGAGCCCAATTAAACAAATCTGCGACCCGCAAGAATAAATATGGGAAAACTCCAAACAACGAACAAGACCTAGCCAAAACAAATAAAATAAAAAAATTATATGTCCAATTTTCAATTTTTATCAGTTTCTTTTCTTTTAAATATGTTATAAATATAAAAAAAACATAGTAAAAAAGAGTCAAACACATCGAACGAGTTTCTAGTTCTTGTTCAAAAAAATTTGTGCTTATATATTTGTCTATATAGGATATGCTAAAGTTATTTGATAGAAAAATACAAATTGATTTTGCGTTTAACATAATTAAAAAGGTTATGCTAAATGTAAAAAGTATAGTTTCTAATTTCATTTCCCTTTTAAATAACAGTATACATGGAATCATTAAAATTGCACTCTTATGGAACAAACAAGCAATAAAAACAAATAAAAAGTAGTATGTCATTTTATTTTTCTTTAAATAAAGTAAAATTCCAAGCAAGACAAAACAAATAGACATTGACTGTCTGATGGCGTTAAAAGAAAAGAAATAAACTCCTGTAACTACAAACAAAAAAATGGAATAGTTTTTATTTAAAGACAACTTGCTTATCACAACAAAAAAAATAGTCAATATAAAAATTGAAACAACTATTTGAAAAGCCAAATAACTAAAACCAAGTTTACTAAATATAAGACATAAAAGGGAAAAAAGGAACTCTATTTCACTAAACAATGTAATTTCACCAGAAGCAATTTTATAATAGATTTTTTGATATGTTGCATTGTCGGTTCCAACATTTACAGCCCTAAAAGCCATAAAAATAAAAAGAGCAACAAAAAAGATAATATATAAAATATTTTGTTTGCTTAAAATATCTTTTAATTTTTCTCTTCCTTTCATTGCTCTTCCTTATCCTATATCCCCTTAAATTTATATCCCCCCATAAATTTCATCTAACTCTTTAATCACATTCTCAATAGAATATTTTACACTTTCAGCTTTGTTGTGAGCGCCAAAAGATTCGCTTAATTCTTTTGAATTAGACAAACGACTAATTCGTTCAGCAAAAGATGACGAATCGTCTGGTTCGCAAATAAAGCCACCTACACCATCTTTTACCAAATCTCTATTACCACGAACATTGCTTGTTACGATAGGTAAACCAAAATTAAGAGCTTCTATAATAGAAAGTGTTAAACCTTCTTGATAAGACGGCAAGAAAAAGGCATCGGACATCATCATTATATTATTGACATCGTTTCTAAAACCTAAAAACAAAATTCTATCATTCAATCCCAATTTTTCGGCTTTGATTTTTATTTTGTTCAATAAAACACCACGACCACAGCAAACAAGTTTAAACTTGTCATCCAACTTTGACAATGTCTCAATGACTGTCTCATAGTTTTTTCTTTTAATAAACTCAGCCACCGTGCAAATAACAAAATCGGAATCTTTAAGCCCTAAATTTTTTCTCATTTGAGACTTCCCTACAATAGGGTTAGTATACTTACTATTGTCAAAGCCAATTCCGTTAATTTTGTAAGCCTTTTTTGCGTGAAATTTTTGGGCGGAAAGATAATCTTCTTCGTTGATTGTAATTAGAGCCGTGGTATAGCGCGAATAATGCTTTTCTATCGGCTTATACACCAATTTGTTAACAAGTGGGCATCCACGGAAAAAGTGAAAGCCGTGCGCAGTGTAAATGCAAGGAAGTTTGAATTTTTTTGCAAGTTTACGCCCCATAACCCCGCCGACTGGTTGTTGGCAATAGACAAGGTCATAATGTTTTTCTTTTTGGAGTTTGACAAGTTTTTTAAAACCTTTCAAATTTTTTAGCGAAATAGGGTTTCTCGTAAACTCTATGTTATGCACAACAAAGTTATATTTATCTCTTAGTTCGTCAAACCAAAAACCCGTTTTGGCACAAACAATTTCGACATCATTCCCCATTTCTTTCAAGTGTTTTATATGCGGAATTAAAAACTGCCAAATCATATTATCGGTTGTCGCAACAACAACAATTTTTTTGCCTTTTAGCATACTTCCTCCGATTAAAAATATATCATATAATAAAATAATATCAAAATAAAATCGCACATAAAGGATTTCGTTTTAAGCCTATATGGAAAAATATCCTATATAAATATGTAAAAACCAAATTAAACTAGCTTTTCAATAATCTTTTCTACTTGTTTACTAACATAACGCCCGCTCACAAAAACCTAACATCTACTGCCTTGCCATTAAAAGGTTTTGTTAACAAAAAAAAGAGTCATACTTTTTTTACTAATTTATGTAAGTATCACTCTTTTTTATTTTTCTACTTTTCTTCAAAAGTAGTGCCACAATATGGGCAATAGTATCCAGTGTCCGTTTTGGTGAGTGTTGCGCCACAAGCGGAACATTTGTTTTGAATACGCTCGCGCTTTGGGGCTTTCTTTTGGTTTAGCGTCAAATTTTCGCCGTCAAATATGTAGCCGTCGATGTAATTATTAACAATTGATTTTTGGACAATTTCTTTAACTTCCTTTTCGTTCCACTGTAATTGCATTGCGATTTCTTTGACCGTCAAAATATGTTCTTTTGTAACACAATCAACAACGCGTAATGCTTTCTTCTTTTCACCAAACATAACCCACGCCATAGGAGAGCCATAAAAGCCAAAAACACAAGCTATTATCCCTAAAATCAAAAGCCAAGTCATTCCATTTGACGCACCAAAAATTATGGCTGGAATCCCCGCCACAAACCCGACACTTAAAATAAGTGCGGTCACAAATGATTTTGTAATTACCCTATCAATCAATCTTTTTTCTTTCATATAAATATTTTAATCTATTTTGCATTAAAATGTAAAGGATTTTTCGTTATATAATTAAAAACCGAAACAAAGAAATATCACAATATGACACTTAACAAGCACTAAAAGTGTTGCATATTAGAAACCGCTTTCCGCTTTTTTCTTGACAATTTCACACTTATCAAGCACTAAAAGCGTTGTATGTTGAAAACATTACTATAAAAAGTCACACTAAAATTATTTATAAAACAAAAAAAGCCTTTCTAATTTTTTTTCAATTTTTCGCACTCAAATTTTACTGTTTTTCGTTTTTATTCTAGGAAGTAAAACCTTCGCTTTTCCAATAGCAAAAATATCACTACGCTAGTAATATCATTCGTTTAAGAAAATATCATTATAAACAAAAAAAGTCTTTCAAAATAGAAAGACCTTTTAATATGGTGGGCAATAAGAGACTCGAACTCCTGACTTCCACTACGTCAAAGTGACACTCTACCAACTGAGTTAATTGCCCATTAACTTTTGGAATGTTTCCATTATACACTCCAAAAGTAAAATAATCAAGTAGTTTTTACAAAATTTTTATTTTTTTGCGCAACTTTTTAATTTTTCGACATTTTTTGTCTTATTTCGACAATTTTATTGATTCTTGACTTTTTTCGACAATTTTTGACTTTTTTTTCTCAAATTCTGCCAAAAAGCCAATTTTTAAACAATCAAACTTTTCGCGATTTTTGACAGTTCAAACTAATCACAACTTATTCAAATTTATAGCGCGATTACTTTCTTTTCTTCTTGCTCTTTTCGTCGTCTTGTGGCTCTTCAATTTGTTCGTCAACCTCTTCGTTTAAAGGTTCACTTGTCTCTTCTTCCACATTTACTTCGACAACCTCGGCGTATTCTTCTTTTTTGTCGTTTTCTTTTTTTTGCGCGACTGGTTCACGATTTAGATATTTTCTAAGGAAGGAGACCGAGAACGCTGAACCTGCAACAAAGACTAGACTCAACAAGAACGAAACAAGCATTGCAACAAAACTTAAATTTCCAATGTAGCCTAAGAAACAAATTAGAAATGCGTCCATTGTGCCAGCGATTGTAACGACGACGGCACGTCTTAAATATTTGTATTCCTTATTGATTGGGAATTTGTCGACGAAAAGGTTGCCAAGAAATCCGATAAGCGCAAACGAAATGATTTGACAAATATTCATTCCAAGTTCACCCCAAGTAAGGAAAACACCGCTACCATATGCAGAATCAGCATAGGCGCATAGCAAGAACTTGCTTAGGAAAAACACCCCAAAGGTTGCAAGTAGGCAGAAAAACATTTTCTTTGCGTCATCTTTGCTATATTTTTCGTACATAACAATGAGCGAAAAATAGACAAGTGGCATAAGGACCGCCGACATCATAACAACATAATTGCCGAAGAAAAGCACTCCCGACAATATATATGTAAGGGCAACGGCTATGACTGAGAACAAAATAAGCCCGTTTTTGTTAAGAAAACTAAAAGCGACCCAAAGCCCAAGTAGTCCCAAAACTAAAAAAATAAAAATAGCACTCCAATGAATCATTTTAACTCCTTTTGCGTCCGTGTTTCCCCGCACGCACATCTATATCTAGTATATTACAGCATCATAAAAAAGTCAACAATTATGTGACATAGAAAAAATTTGATTTTAAAAAGTTGAGAGACATATATAATAGTTTAACTAAAACAACAATCGCACTCTGCCTGTTACTTTCACGAAACAAACAAAAACATATTCTAAAAATTTCTTATAACCAAACATCAAACTCTATAAAGTTTTCGGACGCCGAAATTTACTATAACCACACGCTTTATATTTTTTAAAACTAAACTTTTTGACTTTTTTACACCACTCCAACAAAAACTTTTTATCCTTTAAACTACTCCACTTCCAAAATGTGAATAGCGTTTGTTGTGCCTTTTAGCGCTATTGGAAGTCCAAGCGTCACAATGATTTTGTCGCCCGTCTTTGCAAGTTTAAGATTTTTTGCGACAGTCGACGCGAGAGCGAGCATTTCCTCTTGTGTCTTTTGCTCGTTTGCCAAAACTGGTGTCACGCCCCATGTAAGCGCGAGTCTATTAAAAGTATAACTATCGTGCGTCACAGCCACAATATCCGCTTTTGGTCTAAAACGCGAGATAGCGTCCGCAGTTTTCCCTTTGTCCGAAAAGCACAAAATAGCCTTTGCACCAACCGCACGAGATGACGCGCACGCAGAATATGCAATTGCGGATAAACTCTTGTTTACGCTTGTGTAGTTACACAAAAACTCGTCGTCGTAACTGACCATTTTTTCGGTTGCTAAGGCAATTTTAGCCATAGTGTCGCAACTTTCAATTGGATAGCACCCGCTTGCCGTTTCGCCCGACAACATAGTTGCGCCCGATTTGTCGTAAATTGCTTGCGCGACATCAGTCGTTTCCGCTCTAGTTGGACGCCTTTGAGTTGTCATACTTTCTAGCATTTCGGTCGCGACAATAACCTTTTTTGCGTGCGCTATGCAGTGCGCAATCATATTTTTTTGAACGGCTGGAATTTGCTCAATCGCTATTTCCGTCCCCATATCCCCACGCGCGACCATAATTCCGTCGCACGCGTCAATTATAGTGTCAAGGTTATTTATCCCTTCCAAACTTTCAATTTTTGCAATAATTTCTTGGCGCCCGCCGTACTTTTTAATGGTTCGTTTAAGCGCGTCAAGGTCAGATTTGTTACTTACAAAAGACGCGGAAATGTATTCGACATCGTTTCTCACCGCAAACTCAATATTCTTATCATCCTTTTCGCTCACATAAGGAAGTGGCAAGCGGATGTGCGGAATGGAAATACTCTTGTGGTCGCTTAAAACCCCGCCCACACTCACGCGACAAATAAACTCTCTTTTTGTGATTTCCTTTACCACAAATTCGAGTAGCCCGTTGTTTGCGTAAATTTTTTGGTTAACCTTCAAAACTTTTAAAAGTGCTGGATATGGACAAGACACAACCCCGCTATCCCCCACAACATCTTCGACTGTAAAAATAAATTTGTCTCCTTTTTTAAGTTCGACACGGTGATCTTTAAACGTCCCTATACGAAGTTCAGGTCCGCAAGTATCGACCATAATTGCGCAAGGCAACTTCATATATTCTCTTGCACGTTTGACAAGGTTTAAAGTCTCTTGGTGACTCGTCAAATCGCCGTGGCTCATATTAAGGCGCGCGACGTTCATTCCCGCCCTTAAAAGTTCGACAATTTTTTCAAAACTATTGGTCGAAGGACCAATTGTGCATACAATTTTTGTTTTTCTCATTTTTTACTTCCTTACAAAATTATTATACAACTTTTGTGCCCTCTTATCTACTTTTTTTTAAAACATTTTTTATTTTTTTTAAAAAACTTTTTTAACGCGCCAACACTGACCCGCGAGTCCCATTTTTCGGACTTTCTCGTCGTAAGACAGACCGTACCACGCTACTTTTCGCTTTTTATCCATAGTCCAAGCGGTCGAAAAACTAAGAAAATATGAAAATTTCATAAAATCTAATCAAAAAAAGTTTACAAATAGGCTTAAAATCTTTATAATGAAAAAGTTAAAAAAATATTAGGAGCTTTACACTATGAAAAAAGAAATAATATATGAAGAAGTCTTGTCAATGCTTAACGACCGCGTGGACTATAAGTCAATTACCTTGTCCGATGTTGCAAAGCGTTGCGAAATGGGAAAAAGCACAATTTACGAGTATTTTTCAAGCAAAGACGAAATGATTTATAACAGCATTATTTATTATCTCAACAAGATGATAAAGTTCTTTTCGTCGAGTTTTAAAGTAACCACTTTTAGGTCGAGTTTAAAGACATTTTTAAAGGCAATTATCATCACTATGAAAGCAAATTACTGGATGGTTATGCCTTGGACTTTCCTTGACAACTACGCGCCTTTCCTAAGTGAGGACAACGCAGACACAATTACTGAAATGTTGTATAAATGTCGCGAAGTCATTTATTCGCTTTTCACACAAATTTGCGAAAAGGGCGAAGATGAAGGCACTCTTTACAAGATTGATGATGTTTATTTGAACTTTGCTTTTTGCGGAATTATCGGCGCGCTCACCGAAGAGATTGACAAGGATTTCGACTTTGACAGCGACGACGCAAAATATCTCATTGACGACCTTTGCTCGTGCGTCGTAAAACAACTTAACTAATTTTCGCAACTTTTGCACAATATATATGTAAATATATATATAACTATATGTATTACTATTAAGGACAAATATGGAACAAATCGAAATTGATTACGAAAACGGTCTGACAAAAGCGCAGGTCGACGAAAGGGTGAAAAATAAGCAAGTCAATACGCTTTTAACTAAAACAACAAAATCATATGCTAGAATTATTTTTGAAAATGTTTTTACTCTTTTTAACATAATTTGTTTTTTGATTGCAGGCATGCTCGTCGCTATCGGAAGCACAAAAAATGTTTCCTTTGCGGTTATCTTCTTGTGTAACCTAATTATCGGGCTCGTGCAAGAAATTAGAGCAAAAAAAATGGTCGACAAAATTAGCGTCATTAACGACTGCAAAGTCGACGCCTTGCGCGACGGAGAACGCGTTTTAATTCCCCAAAACTGCGTTGTAAAAGATGACATCGTTTTTATTAAAAATGGCGACCAAATTTGCGCTGATAGCGAAGTCGTGGACGGCACAGTCGAAGTCAACGAAAGTCTTTTAACTGGCGAAAGCAAGCCTATTAAAAAACAAAAAGGTGACAAACTTTTGGGCGGGAGTTTCGTCGTAAGTGGCACGGCGAAAACCTTAATTACTAAGGTCGGGCTTGAAACATATAGTTCGACTTTGATTAAAAAAGCGCGCGAATTTAAGGAAAATCAAAGCGACATTTTAAAGACGCTTAACATAATTATTCGCTCAATCGGCTTTATTCTTATTCCGCTTGGCGTTTTAACTTTTCTTGATTTGCGCGGAAGTTACGACCTTAAAGCCACAATCGAGCGCACATCGGGTTCAATTATTGGAATGATGCCTGTTGGAATGTTTCTACTCACGAGTGTTTCGCTTGTTGTTGGGGTCATAAACCTTGCAAAAAAGAGAACGCTTGTTCAAGAACTATATTCAATTGAAATGCTAGCGCGCACAAATGTTTTGTGTTTAGATAAAACGGGCACACTAACTGACGGCACAATGTCAGTTAAAAGTGTTTTAGGCATTGACAAAAGTAGCGACGATGTCACTAAAATTATGCAAAATTATTTGCACGCGACCAAGACTCAAAACAACACCAACCTTGCTCTTTCAAAATATTTTTGGGCGGACGAAACAACACTTGAAACACCCAAAAATATAGTCGAGTTTAGTAGTGAAAGGAAGTTTTCCGCGGTCGAATTTGAGACGCTTGGGACTTTTATGCTCGGCGCGCCCGAATTTGTGACAAATAAACTCGCGAAAGACACAAAGGACACCATAAAACATTTGACAAGCGAAGGCTACCGCGTCATTGTTTTGTGCGAGTCAAAAGAAAAAAATATTGACGAAAACATCTCAAAAGATAACACCCCAATCGCGATTATTACAATTGAGGACAACATTCGCCCAGACGCAAAAGACACTATCGCGTGGTTTAATAATAACGGCGTCGAAATCAAAATTATTTCGGGCGACAATGTTGACACAGTGAGCAACATTTCAAGAAAAGTGGGGGTCGCGGGCTATGACAAATGCATAAGTTTGGAAAATATGTCGCTTGACGAAGTTGCAAAAATTGCGGGCGACTACAATGTTTTTGGGCGCGTGACGCCAGAACAAAAATGCACGCTTGTTAGAGCCCTGAAAGCACAAGGTAAAAAAGTTGCAATGACGGGTGACGGCGTAAACGATATTTTGGCGCTCAAAGAATCGGACTGTTCAATTGCTATGGCGAGCGGAAGCGAAGCAACAAGGAGTGCTAGCAACCTTATTATGCTCGATAACAATTTTTCCGCAATGCCAAGTATCGTCGCGGAAGGTAGGCGAGTTATAAACAATATTTCAAAAGCGTCAAGTCTCTTTTTAACAAAAACATTTTTTGCAATATTCTTGACCATTTTTGTCCTTATTTCGCCAACCTACGACTACCCTTTGCAACCAAACCAAATTTTAATTTGGGAAACATTCTTTATCGGAATCCCTGCCTTCTTCTTGGCGCTTCAACCAAGCAAAGAACGGGTCGATGGGTCATTTATTGCGAGTTTGTCGTCAAAGGCACTTCCTGGTGCTCTCGTACTTTTCCTTAGTAGTGTCGCGTGCTACATCTATTGCTCAATGACAAACCAAATCGAACTTATAAGCACACTCATTTCCTATTGCGTAACTTTTGGCGCGTTCTTCATTCTTCTCACACTTTGCTTGCCACTCGACAAATATCGCGCGCTAATCGTTTTTTCAATGCTACTACTTGCAATCGCGACATTCGCAATTCTTCCAAATTCGTTCTTTAATTATGTCGAACTTGGGAAGCCAGAACTAATATTTATTGCAATAAGTTTATGTGCAATTTCCCTTCTCTACTCGGCTTTAAAATGGTTATTTGAAAAGATTTTTCTATTTTCAATCAAAAAAAAGTCACAAAAAGCGAAATAGCAACGACAAAATCTAATAATAAAAATTACAAAAAATATAAATGATATTTAGTAATTTAAACCAAAAAAAATCCTAATTTTTTTAGGATTTTTTTGCTTTAATATTACTATTTTAAAATTTATTTTTTATATAATTTTTAATTGATTTTTCATATAATTTTTTATGTGATTTTTTTAAAGATTTTTTTACAATCATTTTTCATACATCTTGCTTCATAAGCGAAATGTATCAAAAAAAAATATAAGAAAAATATATAAAAAAATTATCCACATTTTGCGTTAATTTTGTGGATAATTTTGTTAATAATATTTACTTGTTTTTTTAAAAAATTATTTCAACATTTTTTTAAAAAAACTAGTCTAACTTTTTGGAAAAAAAACTAATTTATTTACATCTTTTGAGGTCTAAAATTTGAAATATATTCTAAAACTAAATTTTTAGTTTACTTATCATAAATCGAATATTTGCAACCGCAATAGTTTTGCCTATAAAGGTTATATTCTTTAGATTTTTTTATTGATATAAGATAGCCGTCCTTTTTCTTAAAGTCACTCACCAAATATTCTATGTCGTATTTTTGTGCCAAATTTTGTCCGATTTCGTTAATGAGTTTTGCGTCTTTGTGTGGGGAGACGCTAAGAGTTGTTGCAAAAATGTCAAAGCCGTTTTCTTTTGCGTATTTAGCTGTTTTATCAAGGCGCAAAGCAAAACATATTTTACACCTTGCCCCGCCTTCTTTTTCCTTTTCAAGTCCCGCGAACGCCTTATAAAAAAGTGGGCTGTCGTCGTATTTCCCGTCAATAACCACGGCGTCAATGTGAGCTTCTTTTATGTAACGCATTTGTTCAGACAACCTATGCAAATATTCTCCTACGGGATAGATATTTGGGTTATAATAAAATACGGTCAAGTCGTACTCGTCCTTTAATCTATCTATGCACGCCGTGGAACAAGGTCCACAACAACTATGTAACAACATTTTCTTTTTCATAAACCTACTTTTAGAAATCAACACAAAAGGTTTTATTGGTGACATTTTAGATGTATTTTTAAAACACACCAATCAACATAAAACATCAAAATTTATCAAAACACCTGTCTACCTACTTGTTGTATTTTGTTAATGTGTTGTTTATAATAACAAAAATTTATTAAAACGCTTATCACCACCTACATATATAGTATCTTCTTGTATGCTAGGAAATGGAGTGTTTGGCTTACTGTGAGAGTTCTATGCAAGCGTGTTTGAAATAAATTTTGAAGTTGCTTTAAATTTTTTTGTATCGATTTTTCTCCCATATTATTATATCATCGCTAAAAAGATTTTCAACAAAAAATATTAAGTCACTTTTAAAAAAATTTTCAAAAAAAGTATTGTATTAAAAGGTTTTAGTGTCTTTTTGGCAACAAAAAAAGGGCTTTAAAGGCCCCTTTTGACTTTTTCTTATAGACTACACATTGAGAAGTCTCAAAATGTGTTTTTGTAAAGCCATAAAGATGATGTCAAGAATCCAAATGATGTTCCATCCAAGGATAATTCTTAGAATGCCCGCGACCCATTTGCCTTCCATAATTCTGGTAACTGCGCCCAAAATCCAAGATGTGACAGGAATGATTGCGAGAATCAAACTAACAACATAACCTAGTCCGAAATAATCACTCTTTTTTGATTTTGCCATATTTGTTTCCCCTTTTATATAAATATACGCTGATATTATAATATTATGACAAGAATTTGTCAAATTATTTGCATATTTTAAAAAACAACTTGAAAAAATTTTTATTTAAAATTCATTCTAAACTGCAATTTTATAAAAATGCTATACAATTAGTAATGTTTTTGCGATCTCAAACTAGCGGAAAAATTAGGACATCTTATAACTTGCGCTAATGGTTGCACTTGAGTTTTCGTATTGGTCGATTTTCTTTTGAAGGCGTTTTATGCAAACAAATTGATAAACTATCCCAACAAGTAAAATCGCGATAATTGCAATAATCATTCCAAGAAGTAACTTAGATTTTTTATCGTTTTTGTCCATATTTTCCCCCTTTTTAACTTTTGTACTTCTCAAATTAGGTAGGCTGTTTTGTCACGCTTTTGTTTTCTTTTGTTTTCCTTTTTTTAGTATAAAACGTCACAAAAAATTTGGCAAGCAATTTGAGAAAATATCCAGACAAGAAAAAAGCAAAAATGTAGGCAATAATGCACACAAAATTGATTTCGCCATAATTAAGCCTAAGGTTACAAAGGTAAGTTGCAAAAACTAATGCCACAAATATTACAAATTTACCCGTTTGGGCAATAAGTTGCCCTATTTTCAATAGACACATAGCTAAAATATGCCCCGTTTTTATAAAGAACTCTTTTTGCTTAACTTTTCTTTTTTCTTGCTCTTTTTTTCGCTTTTCAAACCGTTTTTCTCTTAGTAAAATTTTATCACTTTTCTTCTTTTCAACTTTTAGTTGCTTATTTTTTTGTTTTAAAGTATTTTTTGCCCGCGGTTTTTCTTGTTTGTCTTTTTTTGAGACTATTTTTTTTGATTTTTCATTTTCTAAAAGGTCGGTTGATAAAAGTTTTCGCCTATCAAGAAAAGAAAAAATAAAGCGCGCAAAATAAAAAATTAGCCCACAAACTGCACCTAAATAGAGAAAAAGTAACAAAACATAAGGTTCACTTAATGTCGAAAATAGGGTCATTTAAACAATCTCTTAAAGAAATTTTGCTTGTTTTCCGTCCCGATATATTTTAGTTCGTTTACTGTTCCCACAAGGTCAAGAAGCCCCGCGTCAACATCAATTTTTGTAATTGTTAGTCCCTCTCCCGCAATCAAAAGGTTACTTCCCGCGACTTTCACTTGAACCTTTGTCTCGCTTGCTTCGTAAACCTTTTCTACGCCAGTTAGGCTCAAATTTTTCCTATTTTGCAATGTTATTAAACTGTCCGAAAAACTTTTTTGTGGTTGATTATTTTCCATATCTATTCCCCTTTTCTTTAAAAAGTTATTATAATAAATATGAAAATTTTTCTTAAAATATGTTTTTTATAAAACAACCTACATAAAATCAATAAAACGTTTCAATCTTACTACCCCGCGTCGAGCCAAGCCCTTCAACTCGGATTGTTTCCACAATCACTCGACTAGCGGGCTGTCTCTCCTTATCCCCAAAAGTTTCACATTCGTTGCTACTTTTGGGGACCCAACTACCCCTACCCCCCTTCGGGGTACTCCCCCTTACAAGGGGCAACCAGCGAAACTCAGTGCGCCCTTTAACATAGGGGATAAACAAAAGACTAAGTGAAGTAGACATATAAAGGTTCTTTTAATGCCATAAAAGCAAAACACCCTACAAATGTAGAGTGTTTTTAAAATTTTAATGTAAGCATTTTTTTTCAAAAACATAGCATATTTTTTTGATTTTGCTTAAAGAAAACTATTCTTCCGCTGGGGTTTCGACTTCTAATTCAGTTTCAGTTTCAGCGTCGTCGTCGTCATCTTGATGTTCGGTCACAGAAGCACAAACAACTTTATAATTTTTATCTTTCAGTCTCATAATTTTGACGCCTTGCGTGTTACGACTAAGAGAACTAATTTGCTCGACTTCAAGTCTAATAATCGTTCCGTTGTCCGAAATCAAAATAAGGTCCTCGTCAGGTTTAACTTGTTTTAAGTTAACGAGTTTGCCCGTTTTTTCGTTGAAAACACCCGCTTTTATGCCTTTTCCGCCACGAGATTGAAGCCTAAATTCGTCCGTTGCACTTCGTTTGCCGTAACCGTTTTCGGAAATTGTCAAAATTTCGCAATCAGGTTTAATTATCGACATATCGACAACATAGTCCTCTTTGTTAAGGGTTATGCTCTTGACACCTTGCGAATTTCTACCAAGACGCCTAATATTTTGCTCGCTAAAACGGATACATTTCCCATCGTGCGTTCCTATCAAAATTTCGTCTTTGCCGTTTGTGACTTGGACGGAAATAAGTTTGTCGTTATCAAGAAGTTTAATGGCAATTTTGCCGTTTTTGTTAATATGTCTAAACTCGTCAATTGTCGTTTTCTTAATAAGCCCGTTCTTCGTCGCCATAACAAGGTTACCCGACTCGTTGTCGTCAAGTTTGATAATCTCAGTCACAAGTTCGCCCGACGCGATTTGAAGGAGATTTATCATCGCCCTGCCTTTCGTGTTCTTTTGTGCTTCTGGCAACATATATGCCTTTTTCGCGTACACACGCCCTAGATTTGTGAAGAAAAGCAAATTGTCGTGCGTGTTGCACACAAACATTTTTTCAACAAAGTCGTCCTCTTTTGTCTTGTGCCCCGAAACACCGACCCCGCCACGCCTTTGCGACTTGTACTCGCTAACTGGTTGGCGTTTGATGTAGCCTGTGTGAGTTAATGAGACAACAATGTCCTCTTTTTCGATAAAATCTTCGATGTCAAGGTCGTTATAGTCGATTGTGATTTCCGTCCTTCTCTCAGTCGCATATTTTTCCTTAATTTCGAGAAGTTCGGTTTTTATAATGTCAAGAACGCGTTGGTCTGAGCCCAAAATCGCGCGCAAATCTTCAATAAGCGCCTTAACCTCGCGCAAATCTTCTTCGATTTTGTAAACTTCAAGACTTGTAAGTCTTTGAAGTCTCATTTCAAGAATAGCGTTCGCTTGGCGTTCGCTAAGTCCAAATCTCTCGCAAAGTTTGACATTTGCGTCGTTTTTGTCTTGGCTTGCCTTAATAATTTTGATAACTTCGTCTACATTGTTAAGCGCAATAACAAGCCCTTCCAAAATGTGCTCTTTTTCAAGCGCCTTCTCTAAGTCGTATTTTGTTCTTCTAACAACAACTTCTTTTTGGTGCTCTAAGTAGTAGTAAAGCATTTCTTTTAGGTTCAAAATCTTTGGTTCGCCGTTTACTAGAGCCAAGAAAATAATACCAAAAGTTGTTTGAAGTGGGGTGTGTTTATATAGAAGATTAAGCACAACTTGTGCGTTTGCGTCGCGTTTGACGTCAACAACAATACGCATTCCGTGTCTGTCCGACTCTTCTTTAATGTCGCTAATGCCTTCGATTCTCTTGTCTTTAACAAGGTCGGCAATTTGCTCTATTAGTTTTGCTTTGTTGACTTGGTAAGGAAGTTCTGTGATAACAATTCTACTGTGCTTTTCGCCTTCTTCAATTTCACATCTCGCGCGAATAATAATCGAGCCACGCCCCGTTTTGTACGCTGTTCTCGCCCCCGCACGCCCGAGCAAAAGCCCACGCGTTGGGAAGTCTGGCGCTGGAATGTATTTTATAAGGTCGTCAATGTCAATAGCTGGGTTTTCGATAAGAGCAATGACGCCGTCAATAACTTCGCCTAGGTTGTGTGGTGGAATATTTGTTGCCATACCAACCGCAATACCGTCAGAACCGTTGACAAGAAGGTTAGGAAAACGAGCAGGCAAAACAACAGGCTGTTGCGTCGTGCCGTCGAAGTTTGGATAAAAATCGACTGTTTCCTTATCGATGTCGCGGAGCATCTCGTTCGCGATTTTCGAAAGTCTCGCTTCGGTGTACCTGTACGCCGCTGGTGGGTCGCCGTCAATACTACCGAAGTTACCTTGTCCGTCGACAAGTGGTTCATTGATAGAAAAGTCTTGCGCAAGTCTTACGAGTGCGTCATAAACAGACGAGTCTCCGTGTGGGTGAAATTTACCCAAAACATCACCAACAATACGCGCGCATTTCTTGAAAGGTTTATCATTTGTAAGCCCGATTTCGCCCATATCATACAAAATACGACGGTGAACAGGCTTTAAACCATCCCTAACATCTGGAATTGCACGCGAAACATTAACCGCCATTGCGTACGAAATGAAAGACTTTTTCATTTCTTCGTTTAGGTGCACCATAATGTACTTTGTGTTGTCGACAAAATCTTCTCTTTTTTCTTTTTCGTCTATGCTCATTTTTTTTCCTTTTTTATGCCTTTTTGGTTAATTTTTTGTTGTTTTATATCAAATTTTGTTGTTATTTGTCATTTTTTATATTTTTTTGTCAAAACTTGTTAGTTTTTGTCAAATTTTGTTACAAATTGTTGTTTTTATGTCGCAATTTGTCCTTTTATGTCAAAGATTGTTTATAAATGATAAAAGATATTATTTTATGTCAATTTTTGTTTTTTACATCAAATTTTAAATATTGTTTTGTGTCAAAATTTGTTGTTTTTTACTACTTTTTGTTAAGAATTGTTTTATTTTAGCGTTTTTTTAATTTTTTTTTTCAAAAATTGACTTGTTTTGTTGTTTTTTTATAACTAAATATCAAGGTCTTTAACAAGAGTTGCGTTTTCTTCAATAAACTTGCGTCTAAGCTCAGGATTGTCGCCCATAAGTGTATTGAAAATGTGGTCTGCTTCGACCGCGTCGTCAAGAGTAAATTTGACAAGTGTGCGGTGTTCTGGACTCATTGTTGTTTCCCAAAGTTGGTCTTTTGTCATCTCTCCTAAACCTTTGTAGCGTTGGATTGTGACATTTTTGTTGCCAAGGCGCTCTAAATCGTCGTTTAATTCGTCATCAGAATAGAAATATGCGACATCTTTTCCGCGCGTAACCTTATAAAGTGGTGGTTGAGCGGCGAAAACATGACCGTTTTCAATCAAAGGACGCATATAGCGGTAGAAGAAGGTCAAAAGCAAAATTCTAATGTGGCTTCCGTCGACATCGGCATCGGTCATACAAATAATCTTGTTGTAGCGGAGTTTGCTTTCATTAAATTCTTCGTTAATTCCGCATCCAAAAGCGGTAATCATTGATTTTATTTCTTCGTTTTCAAGAACGCGTGCAAGACGGGTCTTTTCGACATTCAAAATTTTACCCCTAAGTGGCAAAATCGCTTGGAAACGCCTGTCTCTGCCTTGTTTTGCCGTTCCGCCAGCACTGTCGCCTTCGACGATGTAAATTTCGCATTTTGACGAGTCACGGTTGGTGCAGTCGGCGAGTTTTCCTGGGAGTGTTGTACTCTCTAAAACGCTCTTTCTACGCGTCAACTCTCTTGCGTTGCGCGCCGCTTCTCTAGCACGTTGTGCAGTAATTGACTTTAAAATAAGTTGTTTTGCAATCTCAGGGTTTTCTTCCAAGTAGTCGCCAAATGACTCAGTGACGACCTTTTCGACAAGCCCGCGCATAAAGGAGTTGCCGAGTTTTGTCTTTGTTTGCCCTTCAAATTGTGGGTCTTGAAGTTTAACCGAAATAACCGCGGTCAAGCCTTCACGGCAATCTTCTCCGCTAAGTTTTTCGTTTGGTTTTAAAATTTTATTCTTTGTCGCGTAGTCAATAATAACCTTGCTAAGCGCGTTTTTAAAGCCGACAAGGTGAGTTCCGCCTTCTTCGGTGTTAATGTTGTTTGCGTAAGCGTTGATTGTTTCGCTATAACCGTCGTTGTATTGGAAACTTATCTCAACTTCGCTCGTTTTATTCACCGAATTAACATAAAATGGCTCTGGGAAGAAAGTTTGTCTGCCGTGGTTTAGGAAATCAACAAATTCGATAATTCCGCCCTTGTAATAGAATGTGTCGTTTCTTTCTCTGCCCGCACGCCTATCGGTGAGAGTGAGAGTAAGCCCCTTATTTAGGAACGCAATTTCCCTGAAACGAGCCTTTAAAGTGTCATAATTAAACTCCGTCGTCTCAAAAATTTGGTCGTCAGGCCTAAAAGTTATAGTTGTCCCGCGCGACAAGGTGTCGCCGTCTATTTTTAAAGGATAAAGTGGAATTCCGCGCTTATATTCTTGCACATAGTGGTTGCCGTTTTGGAAAACTTCGACCTTTAAATATTCCGAAAGCGCGTTAACGCAACTAAGTCCCACGCCGTGAAGTCCGCCCGAAATTTTGTATCCGCTTCCGCCGAACTTTCCGCCTGCGTGAAGTTTGGTCAAAACGACTTCGACCGCACTCTTATGCTCAGTTTTGTGAATACCCGTTGGAATACCACGCCCGTTGTCACTAACGGAAATTGAGCCGTCCTCGTAAATAACGACATTTATCTTGTCGCAATGCCCAGCAATCGCTTCGTCAATACTGTTGTCGACAATTTCGATAACAAGGTGGTGAAGCCCGCGCTCGTCGGTCGAGCCAATGTACATACCAGGACGCTTTCTAACAGGTTCAAGCCCGTCCAAAACTTGGATATCTTCTTCGGTGTATTTTGTGGTTTTCGTAAGTTCGTCCACTTCTTCGGTCAAATTTGTATCTTCTGCCATAATGTTTCCTTTTTATAGTAAATTTTACCGCGTTTTGCACTTTTCAAAATGTTAAAACAAAATTTTTTAATAAAGTAATTTCCTAAAATGATGCATGCAATTTTTTTAACCCATCCAGTTAAAGGGTCAAAAAAAAGTACTTTCTTTATCCCCAAAAAAGTCTGACATTTTGTCAAAAATTATTAAAATTTTGGTAACATATTTTTACACGCAAAAAACGCAATTTTTGCCCCATATAATATATATAATTATATAGTATATATAATATAACATATATATATGTAGATTTCAACCATTTTGCACAACTTTTTTTGTCAATTTAAAAAAAGTTTTTTTATCCTAAAATTTTACAAATTTTATCATAAAAAATTATTCTTCTCCCGCCTTAGTTTTTCCAAAAAAAATCATCTTT
>ERZ808286.100-NODE-100-length-69739-cov-5.426439_pt1 | contig 69739 bp, 67 predicted proteins | sample MGYA00521276_ERZ808286 | MGnify/ENA primary metagenome ERZ808286 (study PRJEB31516, sample SAMN03275607) | gut metagenome | biome: mammalia-associated habitat; material: feces | host: Papio cynocephalus | place: Kenya | collected 2012-08-01 ... | reverse complement strand
TCTTGTTCAAAATTGAGAAAAAAGATATAGAAGCAAGCAGATTCCAAGATAAAGCCGCGCCTCACATGGAAATGCCGCTTAAATATCTTGTTTCAACTTGATATTACAATCAACCAATTATTTTTTTATATGAATATATTTTATATATGCCTTTATCTTTCTGTTTTGTATAATAAAAGATGCACTTGAGGCTCGGATCAAATAGTAAGCCTGTTTTAAATCTTCTATAGCTTCTTTTTGTTGAATACATATAGGAGTTTTTTAGGTTCAAAGGAATCGTCGAAAAACAATTTGTATTTCATTATCCCTTAATTCTTTAGATGTGTTACAAATTTGATTATACATACGCGTAATTCCTTTTTCTGAGATGGAGCCATTGCTCGTTTAAAAAGAATTACGCGTTTTTTGTAAATTTTTCTAAAACCCGAAATTCAGGGCAATTATATTATTCTATTTCGCTTCATCCCGGACGGACTCAAGCGTGACGATGCAAGCTCTGGCCGAATGATATGCGGTTTTCCAGTTTCCGCCCTTAGGTTCCTGTAAATCCGGTTTTCCGTCAGGAGAGACAGCCGCCCACCATTCACCGCCTTTCCGGTCAACCTGATGCTCCTCTATCCACTTCCACTGAAGCTCGCAGGCATCCGCATATTTTTTGAGTCCGGTCATAAGCCATGCATTATAAAATCCGTTCAACGCCTCGGCCTGATTCCACCAGATACGGGTTCTGTCACGCTTTCCGCCTTTCGTGAAATTCTCCATGGCGCCTGATCCGGAATCCGTTCCCTCGGCAAGCGCGACATCCACCATATAAAGAACGGTCGGACGGATACGTTCCTTCAGAGGCTCATCACCAAGCTCCACGGCCGCCTCCCAAAGAAGCCAGCTCGCCTCGATGTCATGGCCATAAGAAATCTCGTCATCAAGAAGATTCCACTTCATGTTGAAGAACATTCCGAGATGACCGTTTTTCTGAAGAATTTTCTCCACAGTGACGATTATAAGCGCCGCGAGTGATTTGCCGACGGATTTTCTCTCCTCCATTCTTTCCGGACAGACGACAGGCAAGGTTCGATGCAGATTGGTGTATGCCTCCATGACGTGAAGATTTGTGTTCATGGATTTTGGACAGTTCATGTCTTTTTTGGAAAGAAGCATATCATCCGTGACCGCCCAGTTTTCAGCGCGCGCCTCGACATAGCCTCCGTCAGCAGGATCAAGCGCATATTTCTCCAGAAATTCAAAAATTGCAAGCGCCGAATCCATCGCCTCCTGCGCACAGGAATCCGCGCCTCGGAATTCCCTTACGGCAGCGGCATACTCGGAAAGTCCGTAACAGCAGAACGCCTCGCCATAAATCTGCTTCTTGCGGACATCAGGCGTTCCGTCAGGGCGGACCGACCAGTAGACACCGCCATTCACCCTGTCAATATACTTTTCCTTTATGACCTTATAGGCGAAATCCGCCATGCCAAGAAGCGAACTGTCACCCAGAAGCCTTGCCGCGGAACTGTAAGCCCAAAGAAACCGCGAGGTCATGACAATAGAACGGCTGACGTCACCGTCCTGACGGTTGTCGTTGTCAATATCGCCGAAAAAACCCTCATTCACCGTATCCCTTGAATATTTCTCCCAATAAGGAAGAATATTCCCGACAAGCTCCTTCTTTACCGAATCATAAAATTCTTTTTTCATTTCACATCACACTCCAAAATTTCGACTGAAATAAAACCGCGGCAATCCTCAAACGGAACGGACAGAACATCCGCTCATGAGGAAAGTTTTTTCTTTGACCACTCCGGAAGCAGCCGCCCCGGATCCTTTGCAAGAAGCGCACGGCAGAAAAGCCCGGCAGCCTGCGGAAAAACCTGGGACAGAATTATCTGCTCATCGGAAGAAAAATTTCCAAGGACATACCCCGCAACATCGTCATGAACCGGACGGCCTATTCCGAAACGGAGCCGCCAGAAATCAGGCGTATTAAGCACGGCTTTTGTTGAACGGAGTCCGTTGTGGCCGCCGAGTCCTCCCGACCATTTGAAGCTGACAAATCCGGGCGCAAGCTCCAGCTCATCATGAACGACAAGAACATTCTCAGGCTTGAGCTTATAGAAATTCACAGCTTCTATTATGCTGTCGCCGGAAAGATTCATATATGTCAGCGGCTTGAGAAAATAAATACGGGACGGAGCGCCGTCGGGAACACTGACAGGTTCTCCGTTTTTTGCAGAAAGAATTCCCGAATCACACGCCCACTGCGCAAGCTGGTCAGGAGAAACGGATGCTATTTCTCCCTTGAATTTCTCCTGCCATGAAAGCCTGCCGGAAAAAGGCAGCGAATTCTCAAAAAGCCATGCCACATTATGTCTGGATTTCTCATATTCGCGGCCATAATTTCCAAGAAAAGCAACCAGTTCTATCATTTTTCAAAATCACCGGGCTTCTTCTGGAATTTCTGGACGACATATCCGGGAACCTTGAATTTATACGGCGTGCTGCTGCATGAGCCGTAATAATATTCGGACTCGCCGTCATTTTCCGGAACATGATAAATATCAAGAAGGATTTCGTCCGTGGAGGAAATTCTCACCGAATACTGTCTTGTGCCGGACACAGCCTCGTCTTCTCCCAGCCACGCCGCGATAGAAAGCGCCGACACGCTTCTGAACCAGTCAGACGCCTTTACAGGATCAACCTGGACCTTGTCGCCGGAAAAATTCCATACCGTATCCTCGCCGCTTCCGCTGCGTGACACCGACCATGTCTTTTCCGTTCCGCCCGTAAAATCCGTCACCGAAACGGAAGAAATTCCGTCGGCCTCAGTCTTGTACACAATCTTGCTGCGCAGCTCCTCGACCGTCTTTGAGAATTCCGAATTCAGATTTCCGGACACAAGATAAATGTCATTTCCGCCGTCAAACACCACATAGCTCTGGGCACCGGTGGATGACGCCTTTCCCACGGAGACAGAACGCAGGATCTCGCCGCCGGCCTTTGCCGTAACGTTTATACGTTTTGTTTCGCCAAGGTCATAGCGGCTCATGACCGAATCATCAGAAAGCTTTCCGACCTTATCAAGAGCAGTGATTTTCATAAGCGAATTCTTAATTGAATCCACGGAACTTTCGTTAGCCGGATAAAGCCTTTCTCCAACGAACCATTTTCCGTCCTGCTGGACAAGCTTCACCACGGAACCGGCGTTGTCAATAAGAATCTCGTCCGGCTCGGAATCAATCTCAAAAACCTTGGCCGAATCACGCGCCGCGGCGACACACTGCAGCACGCAAACGCAGAGAAGAACCGCGCAGCCGGAAAGCAGCAATATTTTACGTAATCTCATCTGAAAAACCTCCATTCTGTCACTCGCCGTCATTAACCGGCTCTTCCCTCTTTGAGGAGAATTCGCGCCTGTCGTCCGGATTATAGCGGAGTCTTATCTGATTCCTGCGCCTTGTGCGCGCACGCCAGACAATCAGACCGGCCACAGCCACAATCAGAACAAGTCCGAACTGGTTGAAACATTTGAAAATCTGGGCAAGTACAGGATTCTGGAGCGTCAGCGTGTTCAGCGAAAGGCCTTTTGTGCGCATTGCGCAGAGATCCGCATTTCCGTTCAGATAATCGACCACATTCATCAGGAACATTCCGATCGGACTCTCGCCTTTGTCGTCAAGAACCTGATAGGTTGTTATATACGAAGAGCCCGTGACAAAGATTTTTCCCGGAAGAACGCCCGAACTGATATGGCTGTCGGTGAGAATTCCGGAAGAATCACCGTCTCCGCCCTGAGCCGCGCCTTCTCCATCATCGGCCGCAGGAGCCTTGTCGAACGCGCTGGAGAAACGGCCTTCAAGAAGAACCGCAAGATTATACGGCCTGAGCTCATCAGCCTGAGGAGGATTCAGCATGACGGGATTCAGCATTATGTTCTCCGTCTCGGTCCAGGACTCGTCGGAAGAACGCGCAAGCACCGTAACAGAAACATCCTTCGCCGCCTCAGCCTCCGAGACATCAATCGACCCATTCTGAAGCATTATCACATACCCAAGATTGTCCGTAATCACATTCTTTCTGGCAAGCTGGTTTTTCTGAAGAACCGGCACCCAATACATTGAAAGTTTTCCATACTGGGAATTTGAGCTTTCGTAACACTGCTTGTCCATTACAATGTCGAAATTCCGCTTTACGCCGTAAGCATTCAGCAGCTTGTCAAGAGTATTGTCGTTGGCGATGTAGGAAGGCATCTGGTAATAACCGCCGCCGGAAACCTTGTCCTCAAGGAAAGAATCGACAAAGAACATCACATTTCCGCCGCGCATTACAAACTGATCAATCTTATAAAGCTCCGCATCGGAAAAGTCAGTCTGAGGTCCGTTTATGATGATGGAATTCATTCCGGCGGGAATATCCTCCTCCGCCAGATTAATCTCCACAAGGGAATACATTCCGGACACAAGCTTGTCAAAATTCGCGGCCTGACGTTCATTCGTAACGTCAAGCTCATTGTGACCGACAATATACCCGATTTCCTGGACATTCGACAGAAGGCTCTGGAGACTTTTGTTTATCGTGTCCTCAAGACCTTCAAGGCCGGAAACCGCATATCCGAACAGAACATTCTGAACATAAACCGGAAGGACCCGGAAATTGTCCCCATGCTCAAGGACAAGTCCCACAACGGCGGTATCATATTCGCCGTAAGAATTCTTATACTGAATTCCCTGAAGCCCGTATTTATCCACAAGCGCGGCGGCCTCGGCGGAAGACGGACTGACAGAAGAGAAAGTCAGCCTATCCTGATTCTGCCTGTTCACCGAACGGAACGCATTCTCCACAACCTCGGCAGCCTGATCCGCTCCGGAAATTCTCATAGACTTGAGCGGCTCGCTCAGATAGAGCGTAAGCGAAATATTATCACCGGAAGCAAGACCGGCAAGCGTGTCGGCAGTCGAAACCATCTTTGATACGGTAGACGTGAATTTGTATTCAAATCCGTCGGACGTGGTGACCGCATCCAGAAGCTCGATTCCGTCTCCATAGGAAAGGACAAGCCCCATGTAAACCTGCTTGAATCCTATCTCGTTGTTCTTGACCTCCTGAATCTGAATCTGGCGCAGACCGTAATCACCGGCAAGCTGGCGGCTTTTCTCCTTGGACATATCCATATATGTCACGGAAAAATTCCGGTTCGCGGCGCCCTTGTACTCGACCAGCATATCCTTTACATATTGCGCAGTGCTGTTGTACGGAGACGGAAGCGAACTGTCAAAGAAAACACGGACGGAAAGCGGCTGCTCAAGATTCCTGACCAGCTCGCGGCTTGAGCGCGAAAGCGAATACGACTTGGGCGCCGTCATGTCAAAACGCAGGAATGCATTGTGTCCGGCGATATTCGCCAGAACAAGCAGAATTATAAAAAACAGAAAATCACTTCTGGGACTTTTAAGCCATTCTACAAATTTCTTCATCGGATTATCTCCCATTCCTTTCCCGCTGCTCGACCTTTACGGTAAGAACAAAAAACAGGGCTGTAAGCGAAACAAAATAAAGCAGATCCCTCGTGTCTATTATTCCCCTTGAGATTGAGGTGAAATGGGAATTCGCCGAGAGATAGGACAGAAAGCTGACGGCCGATGCCGGCAGCACAATCAGGAATGTGTCTATCATCGTAAGAACAATGCATATTATGAACGCAGTAAAAAACGCGATAATCTGGTTTTTCGTAACGGATGACGCAAAAATTCCGACCGCACAGAAAGCCGCGCTCAGAAAAACCGCGCCGATATATCCGCCGACAACAGGACCGTAATCCGGACTTCCGAAAACAGCCGCCGTCACCACATAGAAAAGAGTCGGCGCAATCATAGTGAGCGTGCATACAACGGCGGCCATGTATTTTCCAGCCACGACATCCGACTCGGTCACGGGAAGCGTCATAAGCGTCTCGATTGAACCGCTGCGCTTCTCCTCGGCAAAAAGACGCATTGTAAGAGCGGGAACAAAAAATGACAGAAGCAGCGGAAGCAGGGAGAAAAATCCGCGCAGCTCGGCACGGTTCTGTATAAAGAACGTGGAGAAGAATGTTATTCCGGAAATCACAAGGAAAAGTCCGGTGACAATATAGGCCGTCGGCCCCGAAAAATATGACTGAAGCTCCCGGCGCATGATTATCAGCGCAGGACAACGTTTCTTCTGGGAAGAATTTCTACTCATCTGACTTTACCTCACCTTTATCAGCAGTAAGAACATGGAACACATCCTCAAGACTGTTGCGCTGGACGGACATCTCGTAAATCACAAGTTCTTCGGCCACGAGCCTGGCAAAAAGCGCCGGACGGATTTCCTCGTTTCCCTTTACAGCGACAATCGCCCCCGCAAGCTCCGCTCCGCCGGAAACAACCGAATCCGGACGGGTCTTTGTCACGGACGCGACGCCTTCAACCGAAGAAAGAATTTCAACAAGCCTGTCAGGATCGCAGCCTGAAACAGAAATCCTGACGGAAATCTCATGTCCAAAACGCTCCTTCAGCTCCTCGGTCGGACTGTCCGCCACAACTTTCCCGCCGGAGATTATAATCACCCGGCTACAGAGCATCTCGACCTCGCTCAATATATGAGTTGACACGATTACCGTCCGAGTCTTTCCTATTTCCTTGATTATGGCGCGGACATCCTCAACCTGATTCGGATCAAGTCCGCCGGTCGGCTCATCAAGCACAAGAATTTCCGGATCATGCATGAGCGCGTGGGCAAGCGAGACGCGCTGCCTGTTTCCGCGCGACAGGTCGCTTATATTCTTGCTCATCACCTCTTTAAGCCCGCATTCCGCGCACAGAAACGGAACCTTCTCATCCGGATTCTCGCCGTGAATTTCTGCGACATACCGGAGATAATCCTCCACAATCATGTCACTGTATAAAGGCGCTGATTCCGGCATATAACCTATTTTTTTCTTAGCCTCGACCGAAAATTCCGAAATATCCATTCCGTCTATAAGAACCTTACCCTCGGAAGGCGCAAGAAAACCGGTAATCATCCGCATCGTGGTTGTTTTTCCGGCACCGTTCGGTCCCAAAAGACCGACAATCTGACCGGTAGGAATAGAAAAACTGATGTCATTTACCGCACGGAACGTCCCGAAATTCCGGGAAACGTGGGAAACCTCTATCATGGAGTCCTCCAGATTCTGTTTATGGATTTATCTGAAATTCCCGTCCTGAAAAGGCGGAACCGGGAACAGCACATTTCAGTATATAACAAAAACATGGAATTGGGAAACACGGTTACACGGTCACACGAACAGCCGGTGGCCGCCGCAACGGCAACGCCAAATGCAGGACCGGTTTTTCTGTTTATATTGTCCTCCGGCTCCGCTTTTCCATGTTTTCAAAATAATTTACAGTTTTCCGCTTTCCGCCGCGCCAGGAAGACCGATGTCCTTACGGAAGAAGGCTCCGTCAAATTTCACAGCGGAGATTCCGCAGTATGCGTTTTCCCATGCCTCGCGGAATGTAGCTCCGTATGCGCTGCACGCAAGAACACGGCCGCCGCTTGTAAGAAGATCGTCTCCGCCGCGTTTTCCCGTCTCGGCTCCGGCTATGAATATTTTGGCAGTTCTTCCTTCAAGCAGCTTTCCATTCACGGCAATCGGAATTCCTTTTTTGTAGGCTCCCGGATAACCGCCGGAAACCATCACCGGAGCAACCTGGTAGCCTGTTTTCCACCTGAATTCAAAATTCTTCAGCGTCCCGTTCATGACGGAGCAGCACATCGCGGCAAAATCAAAATCCATCAGAGGAAGAACAGCCTGTGTCTCAGGATCACCGAGACGAACATTGTATTCGAGCAGCTTCGGACCGTTTTTCGTTATCATCACGCCAAAAAATATGAATCCGCGGTAGTCGAATTTTTCCTTTATGAGTCCGTTCAGCGTAGGCTCCAGGATGTCCTTTCTGAACAGCTCCATGGTTCCGGCATCGACGTCATCAAGCGGACAGACCGCTCCCATTCCGCCGGTGTTCGGACCTTTTGCTCCGTCCATAAGCCTTTTGTGATCACGCGCAGGCAGAAACGGCTCGATTACCGCGTTTCCCTGAACAGCGTATTCGGGGGTAACGGAAACCGCCGCAAGAACGGAAATCTCCACGCCCTCAAGATAATCCTCTATCACGACACGGCGGCCGGCCGGACCGACACGCCCGGAATTCATTATGTCCTCCACCGCGGCAAGCGCCTCTGTTTCCGTGGCGGCGACCACGACACCTTTTCCTGCCGCAAGACCGTCCGCCTTTATCACGACCGGTGCTCCGTGTTTCCGGATGTAAGCGCAGGCAGACGCGGAATCCGTAAAAGTCTCGCTTGCGGCGCAGGCCACACCGTATTTCTTCATGAATGATTTTGCAAAGTCCTTGCTGGCCTCAAGCTGGGCCGCCGCCTTTTTGGGACCGACGCACGGAATTTCCGCCGCCCAGAATTCATCGGCAAGACCTTCGGCAAGCGGATCTTCCGGACCTATCACCGCCATCCGGCAGTTCTCATGGCGCGCAATCTGAACGCACGGATTCTCGCCTTCCTTTATATAATCACAGTCCTTCGGATTTACATTTACGCATTTGTTCTCCGTGGCGGTGCCACCGTTTCCGGGCACAACAAAAATCCTGTCCACAAGCTGGCTCTGCGACAATTTCCAGCAGATTGCGTGTTCTCTTCCGCCGCCGCCAACAACTATTATATTCATTTTTCCTCCACCTTGGACAACTTCACCGCCTTGGGAACAGTTCCTCACGGACAATGACAGCCGGAAGAATATTCTATTGCAAAAAGATGATTCCATCAATAATATCACGGGATGGACTGTCTTGCGATGGGAGCTGCGGCCGCCCTGATAATCGCGCTGCTTGCCGGATACGCCGAAATCCGCAGAAGAAAAAATTCCGGGGCGAAAACCGGTTCCAAAAACCGGGACGGCACAGCGGGAAAACACGGATTCTCAAAATGTCCGCTCTGCGGCCATCCTCTTGCAAAAGGAGAGAACATCATTTCAAAGGTGTACCGCCCGATGAATGTTCCCGACCAGTTCTGCACAATCTCCGGCTGCCCGCACTGCTGGCCGATATGCGGAAACGGACTCTCAAGAAAATGCCCGGTATGCGGAAAATCAGTTCCGAAGGACGGAAACCTGACCGCCAGACTCTTCAACAGGACGGACGGAAGCCGCCATGTCCATATAACCGGCTGCCAGAACTGCCACAGGACAAAAAATCCGGATGTTCTTGTTTAAAACGGACGGTTCGTCATATAATGTGCGCATGAAAATCCGTCACCTTCTTTTTGACCTTGACAACACACTTTATCCGTCATCCTCCGAAATGGACAGAGGAATAACACGCCGGATGCTCGAATGTGTCGCCGAATTCTTCAATGTGTCTCCGGATGAGGCCGTCCGTCTGCGCGCCGACCGGATAACGCATTATTCGACAACGCTTGAATGGCTCCGGGCGGAAGGATTTACAGACGTGGAGAAATTTCTTGCCCACGTGCATCCGGAAAACGAGGCGGACGAGCTGCCGCCTCAGGAAGGGCTGAGGAATTTCCTGATTTCTCTGGATTATCCCAAATCCATTCTTACAAACGCGCCAAGGGAACACGCGGACAGGGTTCTTGCGAAGCTCGGAATCGGCGACCTTTTTTCCGCCGTATGCGACATACGCGACTGCGGCTTTCTGGGCAAACCGTATCCGCAGGCATACACGACGGCGCTTTCAAAAACGGGAGCGGAAATAGGGACGACGCTTTTTCTGGACGACATGACAAAATATACGGACGGATGGGCGGCTCTTGGAGGAACGGCGGTTCTTGTCGGAAACAAAAACGGACGGAAGCTGAGCGGAGATGCGGAGGCCGTAAAACAGGGCGGAAATCCGGAGAAAGGAAAGACGCTCCGGCTTGACTCTATCTACGGTCTTCCGGGACTTATTGCTGAACTGGATTCAGAGTGTTGACCAACTGACAGGAAATATGCTATCATCCAAAAACATTCGGGCCATTAGCTCAGTGGTTAGAGCAGAGGACTCATAATCCTTTGGTCCTAAGTTCAAGTCTTAGATGGCCCAAAAAAGATTCCGTCAGCACGGAATCTTTTTTTATTTATGCGGTTCATGCATACACCTATATCCAGAATCGGGCCTCATTCATCTCGGCAGGATTTTCCCGCATAAAAAAACGGCCGCCATAACACCGGCAGCCGTCCCATCTGTTTTCCGGAATATTATTTTCCAATGCTTCCGTCTATCGTCTTTATGCTTCCGTCCGCATTGAATTCAAGCGTGCAGAATTTTATGTTGCGCTTGTGGTTTATTCCGCCGGAGAGCTCGCAGTCGTGATAGAACATATACCATTTTCCGTTGAATTCTAGGATTGAATGGTGCGTGGTCCAGCCGAGCACAGGAGTCAGAATCACTCCGCCGTACTTGTAAGGCCCGTACACATCGGATGAGGTCGCCCAATGAAGCTGATGCGTATCCCCGGACGAATATGTGAAATAATAAATTCCGTCCTTTTTGAAAAGCCACGGATCCTCAAAATACCTGCGCTCATGGTCGCCGCCTTTAAGCGGAATTCCGTCACCGTCCGTAATCACAAGATCACGCGGCTCCTCCGCAAGCTCCTTGAGGCTGTCCTTCATCAGCGCGATTTTGGGACACACAGCCGGCTCGTCACCTTCCGGCTCGCGGTTGTTCTCGTCGTAGACATTGTTGCGGTATTTGTCAAGCTGACCGCCCCAGATTCCGCCGACCGTAAGATAGAATTTTCCGTCCGTATCCGGAAACATACACGGATCAATGCTGTATGTTCCCTTTATAGGCTCCGGCTCAGCCTTGAACGGCCCGGCAGGATTTTTTGAGGTTGCAATTCCTATGCGGAAAAATCCGTCCTTGTCTCGCGCCGGAAAAACAAAATAATAAATCCCGTCCTTCTCCACACAGTCGGGTGCCCAGACCTGTTTTGATGCCCACGGAATATCCTCCAGCGAGAGCGCGACTCCGCAGTCCCTAGGATATGTCTCCGTGCTGTCCATCTCGTAGACATGATAATCCGTCATGTCATACTGATCGCCGTTGTCATTGTTCTCGATTTCAATATCACGGTCATGAGAAGGATAAATGTAGATTTTTCCGTTAAAAACGTGCGCCGAAGGATCGGCCGTATACAAGTCGCGTACAAGAGGCTTTTTCTCTATCATCTGAAACTCCAAAAGATAATTATCGTTTTTGTTGTACGTAGAGTCTCTTCTATAAAGCCCGGACATACAATAAGGATTTTGCCCTATTTTTTGAGGATTTTTCCAGCAAGCCAGAAAATAACGAACGCGGCCAGATTCACAGCGACAATGCTGGCACCGGCCGGAAGCGAGAACACAAAGGAAATCATTATTCCGGCAAAAAAACAGATGACGGAAAGGACGGAGGAACAGACGGTGACTGAAAAAAAGCTCCTGAACACGCGCATGGATGTAAGAGCCGGAAAAATTATCAGGCTGGAAATCATCATGGATCCCATCAGCCTCATTCCCACGACAACGGTGAGCGCGGTCAGAACGGCGATAAGACGGTCGTAGGCGGCGGAATTTATCCCTGCGGCGGTGGCGAACGTTGAGTCGAACGTCACAAGAAAAATATTCCTGTAGCAGCAGACGAAGAGGACAATCACCACGGCGCTAAGCACGACGGAAATCAGGACATCGGTTTTAGAAAGCGCAAGAACCGACCCGAAAAGATACGACGTGACATCGGTGTTGAGTCCGCTGACCGCACTGGTAATCAGAATTCCAAGCGCAAGTGAACTGGCAGAAATCAGGGCGATTGCCGCATCGCCGTTTATTCCGCCCTCCGATGAGCTTATCCGCAGAAGGAGGAACGCCGCAAGCACGGACACAGGAACAGAAACCGCAAGCGGAGACAGATTCAACGCCATGGCAACGGCAAGAGCTCCGAATCCGACGTGACTTAGACCGTCGCCTATCATCGAATAGCGTTTGAGAACGAGCGTGACACCAAGAAGAGCGGAACATAACGCGACAAGCGAACCGGCGACAAGCGCGCGGACAATAAAACTGTACGAGAAAAGCGACAAAATCATATCAGTCATGGCTGGCTCCTGGAAAAATATTTATGTGGCTTGCGGTGCATCCGGCTCCGCAGTGGGTGCAGGCATGGGTCGCGCAGGTCTCAACCTCGCCCATCTTTCTGTAAAGGGCAGTCTCCTGATATTCCGCGGAAGTTCCCCAGAAAAGAATTTTGTGGTCAAGATGAAGGATGTGTGTGGCATTCTGAACCGCCCGGTGGATGTCGTGGCTCACCATTAGAATTCCTACTCCATCCTTTCTGTTCAGCTCGCGCACGACGGAATAAAGCTCATCGGTCACAACCGGATCCAGTCCGTTCACCGGCTCGTCAAGCACGAGGAATGAGCCAGATGCGCAGAGCGCTCTGGCAAGCAGGACACGCTGCATCTGTCCGCCGCTCAAAGTGCTGAACGGGCGGCTCATAAGCGTCCCGATTCCAAGCCGCTCCGCATTCTCACGGGCAAGCAGCTTCTCCTGTTTTGTGTAGACAGGACAGAAACGCAGAATTCCGCGGCGCGCGCCGAGAACTCCGGAAAGCACAACCTCCTGAACGGAAGCCGGAAAATCCCTTCTTACCGAATGCTGCTGGCTCAGATAACCAGTTCCGTGGCGGACAAATTCAATCTGTCCGGAAAACGGCTTTACAAGTCCAAGAAGAGTCTTTACAAGCGTCGATTTGCCCGAACCGTTCGCACCGACGATGCACAGATATTCCCCCCGCCGGAAATCAAAGGAAATATCAGAAAGCGCGGTGTAGGAACCGTACTTTACAGTGACATTCCGGCAGCTGATTATATTTTCTTCCATAAAAGCTCACCTCATTCCGCGCGCAAGCGCATCGGCGTTATCAGAAAGCGCATCTATATACGAAAACTCAGAATCAAACTGTTTTTTTGTAAGATTGTGCGCCGCATTAAGCTCAATCACCTCCGCGCCCGACGACTCAGCGACAACGGAAGCTATCTTGCGGTTGCTGAGCTCTATCGTGAACACCGCCGGCAGTTTTTTCTCCCTGACCGTGGCGATTAAAGCCGCAAGCGTAGCCGGACTGGCCTCAACAGCAGTTGAACAGCCGGAAAAAGCGGCGACATATTCAATTCCGAATTCGTCCGCAAAATATCTGAGAGGAAAACGGTCGCCCATCACGATGAACCGCTCCTCCTTTGAATTCACGACATCCCGGATTTTCCGCGCCTGCTCCACGATAAGCGCAGTGTATATTCCGGCGTTTTTCCTGTATGCGTCCCGGTTCTGCGGATTCAGCCCGGAAAGCCTCTCCGCAAGCGCATTCACGATAAGGACGGAATTTTCAGGCGATGTCCATACATGCTCGTCCGCCTCGTGGACATTCTCCCCGTGCCCAGGTCCATGGTGTCCGTGCGGCTTTTCCTCATCCTCCAGCACAGACTCCTCATCCTCTTCCAGCAGCCGGACATTTTCCATAAAAACGAATGTAGGAATTTCAGCCCCGGAAAACGAATCCATGATTTTCTCCACCCACTCGTCGCTTTCTCCGCCGACATGAACAAAAAGGTCCGCATTCCGGATTGAAATTATGTCCACCGGAGAAGGATCAAACGAATGAACTTCCATTCCGGGCTTTATCAGCATTGTGATTTCGGCGCCGGTATTCTCCATTCCTAAAAAGACGTAATTTCTGGAAGCGTCTCCTGTTCCGGCGACCGCGCGGGCAAAATCGTAACACGGAAATCCGGTCGCAACCATGCTGAATTTCCGCGGAGAAACGTTCTTTTTTGCAGAACATGACAGAACCGCACCGCACAGAAACAAAATCATGACGGCGGAAATGACATTGAAGGAGTTCTTTTCTTTCATAAATTTTCCAGAGTCAAACAAATCACACTATCGAACCGGGACATTCACGTTCAGCATTTCTGGCGGCGCAATAAGTTCCCTTGGAAAGGGCATTCTCGAACTTCCCGGACAAAACATATTCATGCAGAAATCCCGCGCTGAAAGAATCTCCGCAGGCCGTCGTGTTCACCGCCCTTACCGTCTCAGCAGGAAAACGGAAGAATTCTCCGTGGTCCGCGGCGAAAGTGTCGTTTTTTCCGCGCGTAACGACAACCATGTTGCCAAATTCGCGGCTTTTTCCGGCCACAGCCTTCATCAGCACATCTTCCGGCAGATACGTGTCAAATCCGAATGTTCTTGAGAATTCCTCTTCATTTATTTTTATTACGGAAGGCGTGCATACTGCAAGGGTCCGCCTCAAATCCTCGCCGCAATAATCGGCAAGCAGGATTTTTCCGGCGGAAACCGCCATTTTTGCGGCGCAGGCTACAAGTCCGTCTGACCAGACCTCAGGACGGCTTCCTGCAATCAGCACTCCGTCAACAGAAGGAAGAATTCCGTCAATAAACCCGACAAGTCCGGCTTCCTGCTCAGAACAGTCTCCGGCATCCGCAGGTTCGGTTATGACGATTTCCGTCGTCGTGCCGCGCAGCCTGTCAAGAAGAGTAAGACATTCCCTTGTGTAACCGGGAATCTCGACATGAAGCACAGGAATCGAGTCACGCGCCGCAAGCTCCAGAAAAAGAGCGGAATTTTTCGCGCCCAGCGGACACACGGCGGTCACGCAGCCCGGTTCAAGCTGATTCATCACGCGGGCAGAATTCACGGCCTTTCCGGAAGCGTCCATCCTGTAGAATTCAGAACGGTTCACCTTCGCCAGCTCAAGATTTCCGAATGTTACGGTTTTTTGGATTGTCGCGCTTAGACAGAAAGAAAGAAATCTGGACATTAGAGTTCCATCTTGGAATGAATAGGATAAAAGTGGAGATGATCGGACTCGAACCGACTACCTACAGATTGCGAACCTGTCGCTCTACCAGGTGAGCTACATCCCCAAAAAGTTTCTACAATATAGCGGATTGTAAAAAATAAATCAATACCCGATTTCATCATAAGTGCGCAGAATACTCTCCGCAACCGAAGTTCTGCTGCGCCGCATATTCATCGCCTGCTTCTCGATGTATTTATGCGCCTGCTCCTCGGTCATGTTCAGATACTGAATCAGAACACATTTTGCCCTGTTTATCAGTTTGGACTCCTCCATTTTCCGCTGAAGTTCCCGGTTTTCCCGATCAAAATGCTCCATCCGGAGCTTTACGGAACGCAGAAGCCTCATCGCCCTGCGGAATTCCGGAATATCAACGGGACGCCGGATTACGTAGACTCCGGCATCCCATGCATCCTGAGCCGCCGGAGAATCTTCTGGAAGCGATGTGACAAGAAGCGGACAGGATTTTGTCGTTTCCGCCGCCATGACAGAAAAATCCGCGGCCTCCTCATCAAAAATTCCGTAATCCGTAACCAAAAAATCAAATTTCCCTGCGGAAATCAGCCCGCGCGCGGCCACAAGATCCGTGCCGACAGTCAAATCAACGGTTTCTGCAAGTCCGGTCATGGCGGCGAATCCCTCGGCATGACGGATTGTGCCGCAGACCAGGAGACACGAATCCATTATTCCACGGTAACGCTTTTTGCCAGATTGCGCGGTTTGTCCGGATCAAAGCCTCGGAGAACAGCACAGTAATAGGCGAAAAGCTGGGCCGGAATAATCGTAAGCAGAGACGAAAGCGTGTCGGAAACCGGCGGAATCTGGAATTCCTCATCAACCTTGTTGCGGAAAGAATCGGTCTCATCCTGCGTTATCACAAGGACATTCGCGCCGCGCGTTCTCACCTCGACAATATTCGAGCCGATTTTGTCATAGAGAGCCGGAACGGAAGCGATTGCCACGACAAGCGTGGAATTGTCGATAAGAGCAATCGGGCCGTGCTTGAGCTCTCCTGCCGGAAACGCCTCGCTGTGCATATAACTGACTTCCTTGAGCTTAAGCGCGGACTCAAGGCTTGTCGCGCTGTCAAACTGACGGCCTATGTAGAAAACCTTGTCCTTGTTGAACTGCCTTGAGGCGAATTTCTGAATCACCTCTTTGTTGTCAAGAATCTGCTGGACTTTATCGGGAACGGTCTCAAGCTCGGCAAGGCACGACGAGACATCATCATCGGAAAGAATTCCGCGGAGTTTTCCGGCCTTGACAGCAAGAAGATACAGGCACATCAGCTGGGTCGTATACGCCTTTGTAGATGCGACCGCTATCTCAGGACCCGCCCAGGTGTAGACGACTTCATCCGCCTCCCTTGTGACAGTTGAGCCGACGCAGTTTGTTATCGCAATCACCTTGAGTCCCTGAGCCTTTGCGAGCCGCAGCGCGGAAAGCGTGTCGGCCGTCTCTCCGGACTGACTTATCACGATAAAAATATCTTTTTTGTCAAGGATAGGATTTCTGTACCTGAATTCGCTTGCCACATCGACATCAACTCTGAGCCTGGCTAGTTTCTCAAAGGCATATTTTGCCACGACGCCGGCATGATATGCGGTTCCGCAGGCAGTTATGACAATCCTTCCAGCGTTCTTCCATTCATCGCCAAAAGCCATCTCCTCAAAATGCACGTCAACCGGCTTTCCGTCATTATTCCTGACAACGCGCGGACGCATTGTGTCCAGAAGCGCTTTCGGCTGCTCGTGAATTTCCTTCAGCATGAAATGAGGATAACCGCCCTTTTCCGCGGATTCCATATCCCAGTCGACATGGGACGGCTTCCTTATTATACGCTCACCGGCAAGGTTGAAAAGATCTACATGATCGGTGTAAAGAACCGCGACCTCCCTTTCCTCAAGGTAATAGACATCGCGGGTATATTCCAACAAGGGCGGGACATCAGATGCGATGAGATTCTCACCTTTTCCCAAGCCGACGACAAGCGGACACTCCTTGCGCGCGGCAATTATACGGTCGGGATAATCGCTGCACATAACGGCAAGAGCATAAGAGCCTTCAAGCTGACGCAATGTGTCAAGAACCGCCCCGAAAATATCATTTAACTTCTCGTAGTTGCTGTTTATAAGATGAACAACGACTTCCGTGTCCGTCTGGCTTTTAAATACAACGCCCTTCGCCTGAAGACTTTCCTTGATTGTAGCGTAATTTTCTATTATCCCGTTGTGGACTATCGAGATTGTTCCGGCCGCATTTGTGTGCGGATGGGCGTTTATATCGCTTGGCTCTCCATGAGTCGCCCATCTTGTATGACCGATTCCGAGGGAACCTCTTATTGTCTCGTCCGCAATTTTTGCCTCCAGGACTTTAAGCGCGCCTTTTGCCTTGCGGACAATGATGTTTTCTCCGTCAAGCACGGCGATTCCGGCTGAATCATAGCCACGGTACTCCAGTTTTTTCAGCGCATTTATCAGCACGGCCGAAGCCTGCCTGTTTCCTACATAACCGACGATTCCACACATATAAACTCCAAAATATAAAATTTAACCCGCAACCCGCGGAGAATTCTGATCCCTCAAACTGCAATATATTATAATTTATCAGGACTAAAAACAATCATCGCCGAAAAAATTCATGCTTATTGGGAGATTCACTTTCCGACGCAGAATCTTGAGAAAACGCTTCCGAGCACGTCATCCGGCGTCACATCCCCTGTAACCTCACCGAGAGACGCGAGAACATCCTCCAAATCCTGAACAACGGCATCAAGCGAGTAATGCTCATCAGCGGAGACAAGAGCATGGCGTGCGGATTCAAGCGCGGCCGCCACAGATTCCTTCTGCCTTGCCGAGCCGAGTCCGGCCTGAATTCTGTCGGCGGTCGTTCCCTGAGCAAGAATTTCCTTTATTCCGGAAAAAATTCCGTCAAGCCCGGCCCCGCTTTTTACGGAAATCCTGAATTCCGCACGGAAAGGCGGATGCCCCGCGGCATTTCTGATTCCGGAAATATTTTTCCGGGACAAAGCGCAGCCACCAGGCAAATCGCATTTGTTCCAGACAAGAACCACAGGAACATCGCATGACGAAAGGAATTCCTCATCATCAGGTTGGATTCCCGCCCCGGAATCGACCACATAAAGAACCGCATCAGCCTCCCTTGAGAGCGACAGCGAAAGTTTCACGCCCTCGCTCTCGACAACGTCTTCCGTCTGCCGCAGGCCGGCCGTATCGAACAGACGCACGGGAATTCCGTCAAAATCAGCCCAGCTTTCAATCCAGTCCCTCGTTGTTCCCTCCAGATCAGAGACAATCGCGCGCTCCTCCTTCAGAAGCGCATTGAACAGACTTGATTTTCCGGCATTGGTACGGCCGCAGAGCACGACACGCGCGCCTTCCTGATACAGCTTCTCGCCTTTCCAGGAATCATTCAGAGATTCAAGCCGTCTGACCGCCTCAAGAATTTCTCCGCGGTCAAAGGTATCGGCTATCGTCTCCTCGTCCTCCGGATATTCAATCTCCACCTCGACGGCCGCAAGCGTATCGGTTACAAGTTTTTTTATAGAATCGATTTCCCTGTAAAGCGAACCGGCAAGACGTCCGGCGGCATGGCTTCTTGACGCATCCGTTCTGCTTCCGATAATCTCGCGGACTGCCTCGGCTTTTGTAAGATCGGTTTTTCCGTTTATGTACGCGCGGAATGTATACTCTCCGGGCAATGCCTGACGGAATCCGGAGGCAAGCATAAGATTATGTACGGCGGTGACAACAGCAGGCCCGCCGTGACAGAAAATTTCGGCCATATCCTCGCCCGTAAAACTTTTTGGCGCGCGGTAGACCGCAACCATAACCTCGTCCACCGGAATTCCTGAATTCTCAAGCCATCCGTAGACAATTGTATTTCCGGGCGCGTCAAGCAGCGCCTGTTTTCTGGAGAATTTTCCGGAGACAAGCCTGATGCAGTCCTTTCCGGAAACCCGGACAATTCCCAGAGCGGCAGGAGCAAGCGCGGTCGCAATGGACGAAATCGGCTCGTCAGGAGTATAAAGCTGTGAATTCATCCGTCATTCCGTCCTTCCGCCAAGGAAAGGTTGGGTTTGAAGAAACGGCGTATATGTATAATCGGCGTAATAATCATACTGATGCTGCTCAAGAATACTGTCCAGCACGGAAATTCCGGGATCAACGTAAAGCGGCTTCATCATTGTTCCGATTGCAGGCTTCTTGAAATCCGGTGAAGATTCCGGCGATGTTCCGATAAAAGGCTCGCCGTCAGTTATATCCGGCGGAAGCACCGTATAGTCGCCGGAATTGTTCCAGCACATATAGCCATGGTTTACGGAATCCCTTACTCCGAAATACTGCTTTTTTATATAATCGGAATCATAGTAGAGCCTGTCGTAGCTCACGTTAAGATAAAACGCCTGAACCCAAGGCCTTACAAGCACGCGGTTTCTGCACATAACGGTGTTACGGAACGAGCCGTAGTAATAGATTCTGTAGGTTCTGTCGGCGGCCGGAGCATAATTCAAAAATGACTGCTCAAAGTGGCTCGGATAGAACATCGGTCCGATAACGTCCACATATTCGGCAAGAAGCTCCGCATCCTGACCGGTTCTTGTGCCGCTTCTGTACCATCCGTTCGCACCGTAAATATCTATTCCAATCGGAGCGTCGATATTCGCCCTTGCATACGAAAGGAACGAAATCAGCGCGCTTTCCTTGTCCATCCCCTGATTCTGCCATCTGTACCTTGCGTTGCGGAGATTGTATCCGTCCGTCGGAAACCTGATGTAGTCAAACTGAATCTCGTCAAATCCGCGGTTTATCAGCTCCTTTGCCACGGCCACGTTGTATTCCCAGACTTCCTCCGAATACGGATCGACCCAATGCTCATCGTAATAAAGAGTCTTGCGTCCGGATGCTCCGTCTGCAGTCGCATCGGACACATCCTCATATCCCTTTATTCCGAGCCACGGGCGGCCGGTGACTTTATCCCAGACCGCATATTTTGAACCGCCGTAGCCGGCAAGGTTTCTGTCCTTGAATACAACTATTCTGGCGATAAGATAAATATTCTCCTTTTTGAATTCCTCGATAAAATGATCCAGATTCACCGCATATTGGCTGACTTTTCCCTTCTGAAGAAGCAGCGGATCCCGCGTGTCATAACGGAGAAGCCCATAATCATCCTTCATGTCGATGACAAGACTGTTCATTCCGTTTTCCTTGATGATTTTCTTGAATTTGTCGATTCCCGACTGAAGCCGGCACTGGTATGCCGATACATATATGCTCTTCTTTCCGTCGGCTTTTTCGGCGTAAGGAGTGTTCACCGTGCCCGGATAAAGCATCCAAAGCTCATTCAGCTGAAGCCCCTCCGAGAATCCGCTGATTCCTTTAGGAACCCAGGCGCAGGAAATCATGCCCGGCACCGAGGCGAACGAATTGTTCCAGTGCGAGAAATTGGCGGGAATTCCCGGACTTTCAAACGAATTCAAATCCAGGGAGCCGAATCCTTCCAGCTCCGTGAACAGCAGGACATCATCTATCACTGTAAGTCCGTCAAGCGCATCCGCAGGTTTCGCGCCCTTGTAGACAAGCTCGGCCCTTTTGCTGCTCCAGTCAAAACGGTAGATGCACGGCAGATACATCTGGGACACGTAGATTTCAGCGTAGCGGCTTCCGTCCGCACCGGTTCTGACGACAGGGAAAATATCGGAAATTTCATCCGGAGAAGAAAGCGACTTCATCATCTCAAAGCCGTCCGGAACATCCTGCCACTTCGCATTCTTGGAGAACGGAAGAATATATGAGAAACCGAAAATCGGATGCGACATGAACACGACCGTCTCGCTGTCCAATGTGACAACGGCGACAGCCTTTACGCCCGGAGTAAGCGCGCTCATCGAGCCAAGCTCCATCCAGCTCATGCCTCCGTCCCTTGTTATGAACACATCGTCCTTTGTCGCGACCACAAGCTCCAGCGGATTGAACGGATTCACGCTTATGTCCTTGAGCATCTGAATCTGGCGTTCAAGACGGACTTCGCCCGCATCATATTTTTTTATCGTGAGGAATGGAAGGCCGGTGTTGCGCTCCTCAAAATTCACAAGGTCGGATGAATAGAGGACTCCTTTTGACGTACGGAAATACCAGTTTTCAGCGGGAATTCCGCCCGCATCAGCCGTCACGCGGAGAATCTGCTCTACTCTGCCCTCCGTCCAAAGAGGAATCGCATTGTTGCTGTTTGTGATTCTGTACAGACCGGAATCCGAGCCGACGACAAAAAATGCCGATGAAGGTTCGGATTCGTCCGCGACGGAAATTTTTTCAGGAAGCCTGTACAAGGGTTTTATCTCCTGGGCGCCGAGCGGCGGCGCAAAAATCATCAATGACAATGCGATGAGTAGAATAGCCATACTCATTTATCGGCACGCCGGAGATAAAATTTTAGGATATTATATTGTCTGCTCCAGCACCTCAACCACATCCTTGTCGTAAAGCTGCGGCTGGCTTTTAAGCATTTCGATCGCCGTCTCCTTGTCGATTATCTGACGGTAGTTTCTCTTGCTGGACATGGAGATATAAGTCTCGGACACACGGATAAGCCTCGCAATCTGAGGAATAGCCTCTCCCTTCAGGCCCTCAGGATAACCGCTGCCGTCCATATTCTCGTGGTGTTTTCTTGCGGCATCCTCAAAAACGCTCCAGTATTTTTTAGGAACAAAATCAAGGTATTTTTCAGCAAGATTCACGTGCTCCTTCATCTGCTCCTTCTGTTCCGCCGAAAGCGAATCCGCAGAAAGCAGTTCCGGCGCAATCCCGAAAAATCCGGCGTCATAAACCATTGCGGCGCAAAAATAAAGCATCGCCTCGCCCTGCGGAAGTCCCAGCTGGACCGCAAGCTTGTAGACAAGCTCACCGACATTTTTGGAGTTGTTCTTCCGTCCGGTGTACTGATCGATTTTCGCACCGATTTCCCTGCATTTTTCGGCCAGCGCATGAAGCTCGTCCATATCCTCTTTTGTCGGCTGTGACTCCGGAAGTGCGGCCGGCGCCCATCTTGACGATCCGGCCAGCTTGAGCGGCGAGCTTCCATACAAATCGGTCACACCGCCGAGCATAAGGCTGTTTGTCTGGTGCTGATTTGCGGCAAGCATCCTGAACGCCTCGACATACTGCTCCTGAGTCTGCCGCTGCTGCTTGAATCCCTTGTGCGCAATCACGACTATCAGCAGGACAACGACAAGAATCACCGCGGCTATAATTGTTATTACAATAAAAATGACTTTTGCCGAATTTTTTGCGGCGAGCGTGGATTCGGACAGATTCTCATTCAGAGACTTTATCCCGATCTCCAGTTTGTCGCTCAGTTCCTTCTGGCCTTTCGCGCTGGCTTCCATCTGCTCCTTCATCACGGCGGACTGATCCTGCATGGCCTGAGTCTGACTGCGGATCGCCTCCTGATTCTGCTCAAACTGCCGGTTCTGCGATTCCTGCTGCTTCTCAAAACGTTCGGACTCAAGCCTGCGCTGGGTCTCAAGCTCCGCCTGACGCTCAGCTTCCTTTTTCTGAAGCTGCCGCTCATCAATCTGGGCGATAAGTTTTCTGACTGAAGTGTTCGCGACATTCGGGTAACGGTCAAGATTCATTTTTATATCAATGTAAGCATCCGGATTGTAATTATCGCGTATGCCCTCAAGCTTTTTGGCATAAACCGTCTGCGCGAAATAAAGCACATTCGCCGCAGATTCCTCGTCCCGGCTTACGGCAAGCGCCTGGTTCACATATTTATAAGCCGAATCAATATCCGCGCCCTCAAAAGCCTCGTTAGCCTTCTCAAGATAACGCGCCGTAAGATCCACCGGAGCCGCCGTCATGTTCAAGGCGAAAAAAAACGGAATCACCAAAAGAACAATCCTTCTGATTCTATCTGACAACATTTTCAACTCCTACAGCAAAAATCAAACTGGCGCGGTTTTCGATTCCGGCCTGCTTTACAAAAAATTTATCCCTCAGTCCGACATTCAGATTCAGTTTTATCTGCTCAAGCTCCGCAAAAGGAATCTGAAGATTCACAGCTGCGCCGGCCGCAAATTTCAACTCCTCTGTATACAGATGCCCGACATAATAATCCAATCCGGCGGAAAAAGCCGCTCCTCCGATTTTCACGCGCTCGCAGCTGATTCCGGCAACCGGAGAAACGAACGTGGCAAGAAGCGGAGAATTCACATCCGATTTGGATTTCGCCGTTATCATCCCGACAGCACCGGCGCGCACAAAAAAATTCTTTGAGAATTTTCTGAACGCGATTTTCGGAACAAATTCAATATCGGAAAGAATGGAATTTTCGGACTCACCGATTGAAAGGAATTTAAAGTCGGCAAAGACATCGGCTCCAAATGAAATCCGGGGAAGGACATATTCATAGGAGAACATGGCCGAAACTCCGTCCTTGAATGCGTTCAGTCCCGAATCAGATTCCGCAAGCCAGGCCAGATCCGCCATTCCGAATGCAATCTTCCAGTTGTAGCTTGAGCGCTTCGCCTCGCGTTCCGAAACATACACATCTGAACCTGACGCCGTTTTTACGGAAACAAATTCCTTCTCCGCGGAGGAACGCTGCTTCTCCATTTCAGCCTGAATTCTCGCAAGTTCCGCCTGACGTTTCCGCTCCTTTTCGGCCTCATAATCCAGCTGAACCTGATACGCATCGGCGACAGCCGTATACATCTCGACCGCCTGCTCATTGTCAAGATTGTTGTCTATCAGCGCGATAATTGAATTCATCGCAAATTCGTAGTCGCTGTTCACAATAAGACGGCGGATTTTTTTCTCCGTGTAGCCTTCAATCAGATAATATGAACTGTTCCGGCAGTTCGCCTCAAGGACAGAATTAAGCTCATCTGCGGAACGGTTTTTGAAAGCCGAATCGATTGCCCTGTAGGCGTCGCTGACATATTCATCCAGCGCACACAGCGGAGCGGCAGCGACGGAAAGCAGGACGGCGGCTGACATAAAAATTTTCTTTACAGACATAAACAAATTCCTTCCGCCGCTAGAAAATGTTCACGCGGATTCCGGCCGAAATCTGCGGAATTATATTTTTTATCGAAACCGTACTGGACACATCCGTAGGAATAAACCAGAGCGAACCTTCCGTATAAAGCGAGAACGTGCTGAACATCTTGAGCTGGGGCAGACTGACGCGCGGAAATTCTATCTGACCGAGAAGCGCGGAAAGAATCTGCGGCCGCCCGCTGTTTGTCTCGGTAAAATAGGAGAAATTCGCACCGAGCGCGAAACTTGCCGAAAGCCATTCCCAGTCATGTCCGAAGAAATAACTGAACGGAAGCTGCGCTATGTTCGCAAGAATTTTGATTCCGAAAACATCACCGCCATAACGGAGTTTTGTCATTGAGAACACATCCCTCTGCGCCTGGGTGAATTCTCCCCATTGCAGCTGGACCCTTACGACATCATCAAAAAATGTAAGTCCGACACCTATGTCAAAAAGCGTCGCGCCCCAGAAGTTGAAGTCCACATAAAGCCCCTGAATGAATGACGGAACCTGATATGCCGCCTTGTCGCCCTTGCGGAGCGCAATCCTTACGCCGTCAAGTCCCACGTCATCGTTTGAAAGACCTGAAACATCAAGCCGCTGATTATAACGGCCTCCGTTTGTCGGAGAAATCAGTCTTATCGTCGGCTTTGTGTTGTCAATCTGAACAATCGTTCTTGTGATTGCAGTCTCGCCGTTCTTCATTGTCGCGCGCAGCAACATAAAGTGATAGCCTTCGGCAATATCCTGATTCTCGATTCGGTACATCCATTTTTCGTTGTTGGAAAGCTCCATGAACGATTTTCCGTTGTCAAAACTCAGCTCTATTTTTGCGACGGTTTTTGCCGCAACCGCATCCTTCAGTTCTTTTGAGGCTTCCTTTGTCTTTGAAAGCAGAAGCTCTTCCTCGCTGATTGAATATCCCGCCTGACCTTTGATATAAGGCCTTCCGGTGGCAAAATCGCCGTAGGTAAAATTGTCAATCGTAATCCACGGCCCTGACGGACTGTAAGTCAGAGTCTGTTCCCTTGAGGAGACTTCCCGTCCGGATTCCAGCACAGTATCGACATGATAAGTATGAACTCCGGCATCCATTGTTTCAGGCGTAACTGCGAATTTGAAGAATCCGCTGGAAGTAAGCTCCGTTCCGGAGATGAATTTTCCGTCCACGTAAAGCCTCAGCTCCCTGATTTCGCATTCCGCAGAAGCCTGTCCGTATATATTGAAAATTCCCTGTTTGTGCTCGCCGTTCATGGGATAAAGCACATCGACAACTGCCGGCGGCCGGTTCTTCTCAAGATGGATGTTCCGGCTTACATTGGTGGAATTTCCGGCCTTATCCTTTCCTGTAAGCTCGACATTATAAAATCCGTCATCAAGACCGGTAATATCAAGAGTCTCGCCGATTATCCGGTCAATTTTTATCGGTCTGATTTCGGTTTCGCCGGGATTTCCCAAATTTCTGATTGAGACATAAAGCTCGGTGACCTCAACGTTGTCATAGGTGAAACCGGAGAAGAACAACATTCCTGTCGTGGCGGAATCGTCAAGCGGCAGCTCAAGCTGAACAAGGGGAGCTTCGTTGTCTATGTTCACAAGGCTCGAATAAAGCCCCTGAATTCCGTAGTTGTCAGTTATTTTAAGGAACACAACCTGAGTTCCGCCGGGAACCGCCCTTGTGTCAAAAGTGTAGCTCCAGGATTCTGTTCCCTCGGCGTCGTTGTAGCTGTTTCCGTTGTCAAGCGAAAGCTGAACTTTTGCGATTCCGTTTTTGTCCGACGCGACACCCGAAATCGTGGTCACTCCGCGGACAGAGGTGTCTATTGTAGGCGCAACAACCGAACCTTTAGGCTCCTCCAGAGAAATTCTGAATTTACGGGAAACCTCCTCTCCCTTTACGCCGTTTATATCGACCGCATAAACGGTAACCGTATGCTCGTTGTCCGTCATGGAAAGCAGCGGAATATCTACGGAAAAACTAGTTCCCATTTCCGGCAGCCGGACATATTCGCCGTCATCAATTTTATAGAAAATCGTAGACTCGCCGTCATCATCGTAGACGACACCGGAAACCGTAAAATCCCTTGTCAGCACCTGATTGTCTTCGGGAGTATGAATTTCGGCGCGGGGAAGATCGGACAGGCTGTCTATGCTGAAATCCCAGGCCTCGATGAACGTGCTGTTTCCGGCCTCGTCCCTGAATTCAAATGACATCGCCTCATCAATCGGACAATTCTCCGTACCGACGACCGATGACACCAGCGGATTAAGCTCAAGCGCGGTTCTTGCCGGAACTGAATCCGCATGGGGAGGCGCGATATAATCCGCCGAGGCAAAAAGTCCTTTATCCTTGACCTCGAAAACAAGCGTCGTCATTCCGTTCACGACGTCAAGCTCCGTCGGCTCAATCACCGTGACTTCCGGCGGTGTTGTATCCTTGTGGACAGCAGTGCGCAGACAGGACTCAAGACCGGCCGTATCGACCGCACGGACATCAATCCGGACAAGACCGTCATCCATTCCGGAAAGATCCGCCTGAACGCTGAATGCCGCTCCCGCGGAATTTGTCCTGTCAGACGCGCTCAAATCAAAAGGCTTCCATGAATTTCCGCCATCGAACGAATATTCAACAGACTCTATTCCGAGAGGATCCGCGGCCGTTCCGGAAATCGACACCGTATCTCCGGTCCAGACAAAACTTTCGGGAGAAACCAGATTCAATTCGGGGCGGGAGGAATCAGCGACAAAATTCATGTAATCAGAAAAGAACGTGTTGCCAAGCGCATCCACCGCAGTGACACGCACATTGTCATAACGCCCCGGCTTTTCCGGATAAAGCGTGACCAGCCGGCCGTCAGTTCTGAGAGCAAGTCCGTCCGCGGCGGATTCAAGCGACACGGAAAAAGGAGCACGGATGTTCATATAAAATCCGTAAGTGCAGTCATCTATAAGGTGATAGGTATTTGAAACTTCATTGTATTTTGTTCCGGCCGAGGCGAAGCCGTAAATCCGCTCGTCATCGTCCAGTCGTTCCGGCACTTCTTCCCGGACAACAGCTACGGAACCTGTTATTGTACACTCCAGGCCGCCGGCTTTTACTGTCGCCTTTATCCGGTTTATTCTTACAGGAAGCCCCGAAAGAGGAATTTCGGCGGACCAACGGGAAGAACCGTCCTCCGGCTTCTGCAATTTTGCATTGCCCTTCTGCACGGCAGCTCCGCCGGGAACTTCATCACCGTAAATTTCATAGCTGACGGACGAAACCGCCGCACCGGAATCAATAAGAACCGTTACAGCTTCAGAATCCGACGCTCCGTCAAGAACAACTGTTTTTCCGCTGAAATACGGCTCTCCGTTCACTGCGGCAAAGACAGCGGAAAGCGTCGGCTTTTTGTTCACCGTGAATTTTCCGCTCAGAATTTTTCCGGCGGAATCCGTCACCGTCATTACGACCTGATTTGCGCCCTCGCTCATATCATCTCTGCGGAAAACCTGAAAATTCCTGTCCAGTTCCCCCTGAAAAAGCGCAAGTCCGTAGGCGTCGACACCGTCAACAAACCTGATTACAGGAGGTTTTGGCGAAGGCATTTTGCCGTTGACTTCGTGAACGTCCGGAATTGTGCTGAACGCGGAAGCTGCGGAAGATGAATTTCCTCCGACGGTTTCGGCGACAATCTCGATTACGTGCATTCCCAGCGGAACTTCGGACGGATATACATCAAATGAAAAACGTCCGTCCGCTCCAAGCTGAATTTTCGTAAAATTCTGCGGAAACGGCACATCCTTCACCGCAGAAATGACGGAATTCTTTATCTCCGCGCTTACAGAAATAATTCTGTAGGCTGCGGATTTGATTTCCGTACCGCACAGAATTTCGCCCGAAACGGAAAATGCTCCGCCGTCCGCACGGAATGCCACCGAATCCGTTCCGCCGTCAATTTTTATCTGCGGAAATACATCGTCATGCCTGAACCTGAGCGGGCGCGAGTCAAAAGTTTTTCCGTCGGCAGCAGTCACCCTCACGACGACAGGCTCTGAAATGCCGACCGCATCTTTTTCCGGAACAAGTTTTATCAGATTTCCGTCCAACTGAACGGAGGCAAACGGCGTCGGAGGAACAAGCTCGGCAAAAAAGGCGTCCGCGCCTATAAAATATCCCGTCGCGGGAAATTCAAAATCACTCTCGATAAGTCCGTCTTCCGAAACCACGCTGTCGTCAAAAACAACCTCCGGAACATCCCTGCGCAATCTGTAAGTGTCGGTGATATAAACAGGCGACCTGAATTCCGCGGTACGCCCGGTAATATCGGTGGCGCGCACGACAAATTCCGCGGCTCCCTTCGGCGCATCAGCTCCGAAATTCCACACATATCTGTATTCCTTGGGATTTTTCAGAACATCATTTCTTTCTATAATACCGTCGCGTCCCCATCTCAGCTCAGACACAATCTCCGAAATTCCCATCTGAGAACTGATGTTCATTTCCAAGGATGTTCCGCTTTCCGGATGAATTTCCATTCCTCCGGAAAAAGCCTCCGAATTCTTTGATGACACAATCCGGACATCAGAAAAAACCGGCGGCAGACCTGTAGTTGAGATTTCGGTTACAAGAGGAGTTCCCGCGACTCCGTTCACATCGACCGCATAAACGGTGATTTTATGTTTTCCGACAGAGAGAGTGTCGGAACCGCACAGAAGCTTCTGGAATGTTCCCCTTGTCCTGATTTCCTCCGCATCGCCGTCGTCAAGCTGGACAAAAACAGACTGAATTCCGTCATCATCAACGGCTATTCCGCGCACAAAAACATCCTTCCCGTCCGAATAAACGGTCTGCGGCTCCGGCTCGGACAAAAGCACCACAGCTTTGTCCTGTTCCTGATTCAGCGCGATACTCCTTGTCACTTCGACCACATTTCCCGCGCTGTCCTTCGCATGGATGGTGAATTTCCTTGACTTATCGGACGAACCGATTGTGTCCAACGTGACGCACCAGTATGGATTGCCGGGAATCAGCTCAAAATCTCCGGTCTCATCGCCGAATTTCCACGAAAGCTCCACAATGCCCATCGTATCCTTAGCATAGCCGGCCACGGAGAATTTTCCGTTCATCACGGCATCCGCCTCCGGAGAAACAATCTGAACGTCGGGCTTTGTATTGTCTATAAAAAGGAGAAACGCGTAATAGCCGACCGAACCTGTTTTGTCCACAGCCTTGAACCAGATTACCGACGGGCCGTCCTCGAATTTTCTGGTGTCTATATTTATGCTGAAGCTGCACTGCGCCTGATTTTTCGGCAGCTTTACCGGACTGAATTTCTCGCCGCCGTCAATGGAATAGGACATCTCCCGGATTCCGTTTCCGTCCGAAACCGTTCCCTTCAGGCTCACATTACCGGAAACGAGCATTCCCATGGCAGGATCGGCCACCTGAGTCACCGGCGCGGAACGGTCAAGCTGCCATTCCACAGAAACAGGATGTCCGGCAAGCCCGTTTATGTCGTAGCCGGTGACCTGAATTTTATGAGGTCCCTCCGCCATATCGACCGTATCAAGATAATATGACCAGAATTCCTTTCCTTCGGCACGGATCGGATTTTCCGTATCGCCGTCCAGAACAAGCTCCACCCAGGAGACCGCATCATCATCCACGCAGGTTCCCACTATGTTCAGATTTCCGGCGACCCGCATTCCGGACGCAGGATTTGTAATTCCGGCGACAGGAAGATCGGACAGGGGATCCACAAAAAGATTGAACGGACCTTCCACATACTGATTTCCGCCCTTGTCGGTGGCCGTAATCATCATGTTGTATTTGCCGGCTTTTTTGGATTCAAGATCAAACACTTCCTGCCAGCTGTTCAGGTTCGCGACATCAGTCTCCTCAATATCACTTTTTCCGTGGGCAAACAAAGAAAACACAGCTGCAAAAACGATGAACCCAGACAAACTTTTTTTCATACAAACCCCTCTGAACTGAATTTCTCCACACTCTCCGCCGCCCCTCATGTTTTTCCGCACGGAAAATACACCTGACATCTATATTATCGGCTTAATACCGGTATTTTATCAGTATAAATCCCGTTCCAGAAAAAATCCAACTTTAAATCTGAAAATCCATTGCCATCAAAGCCGAATGAATATACAATACACAAAGTACGCTAGCTATAGTGTTTTGAATATAAATATACGGAGTATTCCCACAAATGAAAATAATAAAGCGAAACGGCGAGGAAGTCGTTTTTGATCGCTCAAAAATAGCAACTGCAATAACAAAAGCCAACAATGAAGTCCCGGTGAACGAACGTCTCAGCGCAGCCACAATTCAGGGCATGGCGATGGATATAGAGAACCAGTGCCGTCAGGAAAAGCACGAGATGAACGTTGAGTCGATTCAGGATCTTGTTGAAAAGGCGATAATGCGTTCCGGCGCATTCGACATCGCGAAAATATACATAACATACCGTTACCAGCATGAACTTATGCGCAAGGCGAATTCCACGGACAGGCAGATTCTGTCGCTGCTTGAATGCAACAACGAGGAAGTGAAGCAGGAGAATTCCAACAAGAATTCTACAGTCGTAAGCGTTCAGCGTGATTATATGGCCGGAGAAGTCAGCAAGGACATAACAAAACGTTTTCTGCTTGACGAGGACATCGCAAAGGCTCACGAGGAAGGACTGATTCATTTTCATGATGCGGACTATTTTGCCCAGCACATGCACAACTGCGACCTTGTGAATCTTGAGGACATGCTTCAGAACGGGACAGTGATAAGCGGAACCAGAATCGACACTCCACATTCATTCTCAACCGCCTGCAATATCGCGACCCAGATAATCGCGCAGGTGGCATCATCCCAGTACGGCGGACAGAGCATATCTCTTTCGCATCTCGCGCCGTTCGTGGATGTAAGCCGGAAAAAAATCGCAAAGGATCTTCATGCGATTGAGGAGAAAACCGGGCTGAGATATACGGAAGAGCAGTTTGACGAAATTGTGGAAATGAGGCTCCACGATGAAATCACAAGAGGAGTCCAGACCATCCAGTATCAGGTTGTCACTCTCATGACAACCAACGGTCAGTCTCCTTTTGTCACCGTATTCATGTACCTGAACGAAGCCAAGAACGAGCAGGAGAAAAAAGACCTTGCAATGATAATAGAAGAAGTTCTGAAGCAGCGTTATCAGGGCGTAAAAAACGAGAAGGGATTTTGGGTCACACCGGCCTTTCCAAAACTTATTTACGTGCTTGAGGAAGACAACATAACGCCCGACTCCAGATTCTATTATCTGAGCGAGCTTGCCGCAAAATGCACGGCGAAAAGGCTCGTTCCCGACTATATAAGCGAAAAGAAAATGAAGGAGCTGAAGGAAGGCAACTGCTATCCGTGCATGGGCTGCCGTTCATTTCTTACGGTCTACAAGGACGACTCAGGCAAACCGAAATTTTACGGAAGATTCAATCAGGGAGTTGTCACAATCAATCTTGTGGATGCCGCCTGCTCATCCGGCGGAAACACGGATGAATTCTGGAAAATTCTTGACGACAGGCTGCAGCTCTGCTACCGCGCGCTTATGAAACGCCATGAACGTCTTCTCGGAACACCGTCAGATGTCGCACCGATTCTATGGCAGAACGGAGCTCTGGCAAGGCTGAAAAAAGGAGAGACAATCGACAAGCTGCTTTTCGGCGGATACTCAACAATCTCCCTGGGATATGCGGGTTTATGCGAGGCCGTCCGCTATATGACCGGAAAACCGCACACCGATCCGGAGGCGACGCCGTTCGCGCTGGAGATAATGAAACATCTGAACAGAAAATGCGCCGAATGGAAGGAAAAGACAAACATCGCCTTCTCCCTTTATGGAACTCCGCTCGAAAGCACAACATACAAATTTGCAAAATGCCTGAAGAAGCGTTTTGGAGAAATTCCCGGCGTGACGGACAAAAATTATATAACGAACAGTTACCATATTCATGTCACCGAGCCGGTTGACGCATTCACCAAGCTGACATTTGAAGCCCAGTTTCAGGAGCTGTCTCCGGGCGGAGCCGTCAGCTATGTTGAAGTTCCGAACATGGAAAACAACATTCCGGCGGTGATGGCGTTGCTCCGGCATATTTATGACCACATCATGTATGCCGAGCTTAACACAAAAAGCGACTGCTGCCAGAAATGCGGCTATACAGGCGAAATAAAAATCGTGACCGACGGGGAAAACAAGCTTGTGTGGGAATGTCCGAACTGCGGAAACCGCGACCAGGCGACGATGAACGTGGCGCGCCGTACCTGCGGATATATAGGAACACAGTACTGGAATCAGGGCCGGACCCAGGAAATAAAAGAAAGGGTTCTCCACCTCTAATCTGCCATGTATTACGGAAACATCAAAAAGACGGACATCGCCGACGGACCGGGAGTAAGAGTGGCGCTTTTTGTTTCGGGATGCCGCGTCAACTGTGAAGGCTGCTTCAACAGACAGACATGGGATTTCAAATTCGGAAAGGAATTCACTGATGCCACGGAAGATGAAATTTTTCTCGCGCTTGAACCGGAATATATCGCCGGCCTGACAATTCTTGGCGGTGAACCGTTTGAAGAAGAAAACCAGAGAACGCTCGCACCGTTCCTGAAAAAAGTAAAGGCAAAATTTCCGGACAAAAACATCTGGTGCTACACCGGCTACGTCTACGACCAGGATATTCTTCCGGCCGACGGTAAAAAACGCTGCGAAGCTACAGAAATCATGCTGGAATGTATAGACACGCTTGTGGACGGGCCTTTCGTCTCCGAACTCCGTGACATTTCACTTGCATTCCGAGGCTCATCCAATCAGCGGATAATCAATCTCCATTGAAAATTCAGCGGAAATCCCAAAGGATAATCACCGGCTTGCGAGCCGCAAAAAAAAACACCGCGGAAGAATTCCGCGGCATCCGAAGTCCGTCCGACACGAACGGCGTATTTTTATATCTTACCGGGAGAGGAAAAAACATTTCCGCCCCGCATAAGTCCAAAACCTACTCCTTTACACCACCAGCTGTAACACCGCCTATAATATACTTGGAGAGGAAAAGATAAATTACAATCAGCGGAACAACAGCAAAAGTAAGAAGCAGATAGGTGATTGCCATGTTGTTGGCCAAATAATCCGCATTTCGTACATTCGCAATCAGGATCGGCACAGTCCAAAGCTTTTTGTCGTTTATGACCAACGCCGGAACAAAATAGTTGTTCCAGGAAGTCACGAATGCGAAAATCGCCTGAACAGCAATCGCCGGTTTCATCATCGGAAGTACAATCTGATTGAAGGTCTTGAATTCATGGCATCCGTCCACACGGGCGGCCTCAACGATTGAATACGGAAGAGTCGCCTCCATTGACTGATACATATAGAAGAAAACCACAGGAGCAGCGACTGACGGAATAATAAGAGAGACATAGTTGTTTATCAGATTAAGTTTCTGCAGCAAATTCAAGAAACCAAGCGTCGAAACCTGAACCGGCACCATCATGACCGCCATGATAAAATTGAACGCGAATTTACGGCCCTTAAAATTGTACATATAAATTCCGTAGGAAGTCATGGCGGAAAAATATGTCGTCACACAAGCCGTAAGCGCCGCAATTATTATGCTGTTCAGCATACAGCGCATTACAGGATAATTTTTCGCATAATCAACAAGCGGACTCGCAAAATTCTGGGCTGCAATAAGCTTCTGTCCCAAAGGACTTTGAGTTCCTTTCGGAATAACAAGGTTTATTATATTCCTTACAAGCTGATTGCCCGGCAAAGCCGAAAAACCGCCCTGAACCTGCGCATGGGACCGGGTCGCGTTTATTATCATCACATAGAACGGAAACAATGACAATATTGTCAGAATTATCAGCACTATGTAGCAAACTGTTCTTCTTACTGCAAGCGTCTTGCTCTGGCTCTGAATAGATTCCATTTATTTCCTCCTGACCTAGCGTTTATTCTGATACTGCTTCATTGTGGATTTGTAGACGACTCCGCTGAGAATTCCTGTTATAGCAAACAGCAGCAAAGACATCGCTCCGGCAGGACCATAGTTCTTGTTTGCAAGATGCTTGTTCAATTTCATTATGATTGTCATTGTAGTTCTATCAGGTCCGCCGGTTCCGTTGGTAAGAATCTGCGGAACATCGAACATCTGGATACCACCGATAAGCGAGGTGATAAGAACGTAGACAAAAATCGGAATCAAAAGCGGTATTGTAACCTTGAAGAAAATCTGAATCGGACTGGCTCCGTCTATGCGGGCGGCCTCAAAAAGACTCTCATCTATTCCCATAACGCCGGCCATAAGCAGAATCGTCGTGTTTCCATACCACATAAGGAAGTTCATTGTGGCAACAATTACCCGTGACCAGCCTGTCGTACTGAAAAACCTGACTCCTTCCATCGGCTGAATGGTTCCGGCCTCAATCGCCGCCTTGTTTGAGCTGTTCACAAGACTTGTGATTATGCTGTTCACAGGACCTGACGGAGAAAACAGCGTGAAGAAAAGCATTGCGAATGCCGCCGCCATGATAAGGTTCGGCATATATATGACTGTCTTGAAAAAACGCTGTCCTTTCAGCCTCAACTCCGTATTTGTAAACCATACGGCAAGAAGCAGAGATATAAGAATCTGCGGAATAAATCCTATCAGCCACATGACAAGCGTGTTCCAAAAGTATTTTGCAAGATTGTCGCTTGAAGTAAAGACCCCGATATAGTTCTTGATGCCTATAAAATTCGGTCCGATTATATTCATTCCAGAACGGTAATATTCAAAGAAACTGTAAACAAATGTTGTAAGAAGCGGAATCAGTGAAAATATAACATAGACAATAAAGAAAGGAGCTATAAAGAAATACCCCCAATTGTCATACTGAACTGTATGCCGCTTTTTTGATTTTGTAATCTGCCCTGCATCCGTACCGGCAATTTTTTCCGCCATAACGTCCTCTCAAAAAAAGAATTTGTTTTTCAACAAAAAGGGGGACGCCATTCAGCAATCCCCCTTTCAAACTCAAATCAAACAGTCAGAGACTATTTTGTAAGGTTCGGATAAAGCTCAAGAACAGATGTGTAGAAGTTGTCCCAAGCCTTATCAAGAGTAACTTTACCCTCGAAATAATCCTTCATAGCAGCCTGAATTTTTTCTGACATACCCTGATCGTACATAGAGAGGAAGCTCTTGTCGATAGAAGCGGCAGAATCGATAAAGAACGCCATGTGGTTCTGTCCGGCGAGGAGCGGGTTGCCGTAGTCTGAGTTAGCAACTTCGCGCATAGCAGGCTCGTTGTTTGTGAAGTCTCCCATTTCCTTTGCGATAGCAACCATCGTGTCCTTGTCGCAAGTAAGAGTCTTCATAATATCTTTGATGAGAGGAATATTGTCTGAACCAGCAGCGGCACAGATCCAGGTTCCACCCCAAGAGAAGCCCTGCGGTCCTTTACAGAAAGCCCAGTCACCATAGGAGCCGTCTTTCGCACCAGGATTATCCTCTGTGTTAGGAGCAAGAGAGAAGTCAACGAACCAAGCCGGTCCGAAATATCCGAACACGTTTCCGTTCTTCTTCATTCCCTGAGCCCACTCAGAAGACCAAAGACTTGTCTTGTTGTTGTATCCTTTGTCCGTATACTCTTTTGTCTGCTCAATCCAGCGGTTGATCATCGGATCAATCGTGATTTTGTTTCCGTTGACCCACTTTGTCTTCATGTTGTCAGAGAAGACACGGAAGTCATCATCATAGCCGGAAACCATGTAATATCCTTTTGCCTTTGCCTTAGCAGCAACCTCATCGAATTTGTCCCAAGAAGAGAGAGCATTCTGAACTTCTGCCGGATCATCAGTTCCGAGAACAGCTTTTGCATAAGAGCGGCGGTATACGAAACCGGCCGGGCAAGCCTGCCATGTAACACCTTTAAGAACACCCTTTGAATCCGTCATGACGTCCTTTGTGTACTTGAACTGGTTGGCAAGATCCGCATCCGTAAGACCGACATCCTTCTTCACATCAAGCGTATAAGCTGTATCGACATACTTAAGAGCATAGTCGGCCTCTACAAGGAAGATGTCAACTTTGTCATCAGCAGCGGCAGACTCCTGCATAAGAAGAGCCTCATCCAGCTTGTTCTGATAGGCATTGTCCTGGTTCGGTGTCTGAATGAAATTCACAGTCACATCTGCCGGAACTCTTGATTTGTAATACTTCTCAAAACGAGACGAGAATTCATCGTTCCAAACATAAATGTTAAGAACTTTTCCGTCGCTCTTTGCCGATGCTCCTTCCTTCTTTGAGCAAGACATAAGTGTCGCTACTGATACGACCGCAAGAGCTGCCGCAACAATCTTTTTCATACAATTTCCTCCTGTATTATGGTTCTGTATGAAGTACCTTTTTAAGGTTCTGAAGTTAATAACAACGCCGCTTTCTCATACTACAACGTTGTAGTTAATACTATAACTCATTATTCTTATTTGTCAATAAAAAAAAGTTAATTATCCTAAAAATAGAGTTATTTTTCGCCTTGTATATTGAAGACGTTAGCATTATAATTATTCCGTGTCGGTTTTATATATAGTAGGAACTCCAATAGGAAATCTTGGTGACATAACGTTCAGGGCGGTGGAGACATTCAGAAACGCCGACTTCATCGCCTGTGAGGACACGCGCCATACGCTTCAGCTGCTGAATCACCTTGAAATAAAAAAACCGCTTATCTCATGCCGGGCACAGAACGAAAAATCCGCCGGAGAAAAAATAGTCCGGCTGCTTGACGAAGGAAACACCGTAGCGTACGCAAGCGATGCCGGAACACCCGGAATAAGCGATCCCGGAGCGGTTCTTGTGGACGCAGCACGTGCGGCAGGTCATCAGATTGTTCCGATTCCAGGTCCGGCCGCATTTGCGGCGCTGGTCAGCGTGGCAGGCTCCGGAGGCAAGACGCTTATATTTGAAGGATTTCTTTCTCCAAAGCCAGGAAAAAGAAGATCCAGACTGAGGGAATTAATATCAACAGGCGATGCGGCCGTCATATACGAATCTCCGTTCAGAATAGTAAAGTTGCTGACGGATATTGCCGATATTGATGGAAGCAGACGTATTGTTGTGGGACGGGAACTGACAAAACTGCATGAGGAAATAAAAAGCGGAACCGCTGCGGAACTGCGTGATGACTTTGCCGCAAGAACTTCCATAAAAGGAGAATTCGCTGTTTTTATTTCCGGTGCAAAAAGCGTTCAGATTTCAGAGAATTCTGCCGAAAATTAAAGGCAGAGGGGCAGGATGTAATGATGATAGATAAAATAGGAATTTTGAATCCTCTTAACAATGTGCAGAACACCCGCAAAACAGACAGTTCCGCAAAGAGCGTATCAAATTCAGACAGTGTTCATATTTCCAAGGACGCAATGCAGCTTGCCGAAGCTTATTATCTGGATAAAGTTGCGGAAGAAACCCCGAATGTCAGAGCGGATCGCATTGCGGAAGTGAAGGCAAAAATAAAAGATCCGTCATATTTAAGCGATGCCGTGATAATGAGTGCCGCAGAAGGTATTATGACCAGTTTCGGACTGTAATCCAAGCAATACGGATACAGACCGGAGATATTGTATTTTCAGAAGGCGGATAGTATCCGCCTTTTTTTTCGGAGAAATCTATGTCTGATTTTATTTTCAGGATAACCCCAAACATCATGCTCGGCTCATACACCGTAAGCAGATTAGGTCAGCAGGTTCTTGAATTCGGTTCCAGATTCATGGTCATAATGGATCCGATTCTTCACGAAATGAAGACCGCGGACAAAATCCTTGAGTCGCTTAACAGCAGAAAAATTGAGAATTTCGTCTTTTCTGAAATTTCAGACGGAGCGACCACAAAGACAATTCAACGTGCGCTTACGCTTGCAAAGGAAGGACACATCCACGGAATAATCGCCGCAGGCGGAACAAAGGCAATCAGCATAGCAAAATGCATCGCGGCCGTATTCAATGAAGTTCATGATTTGTACACTTTTGTCGATGGCGCAGTTCCATCTACCGCCGCATTGCCATGTATCTGCGTTCCCACGACGTACAGAACTCCCTTTGTGTTCACGAATGAGATTCCGGTTACGGATTCAAGATGCAACCAGATGAAAATCATGAAAGTTCAGAACAACATCTGCCGGCTTCTTCTGACAGATCCGAATCTGATGCTGACACTGACCGAAAACCAGAAGTCCACGATGACGATGGAAATTCTGAACATGGCGGTTGAATCATATCTTTCAAGAAAAGCGACTTTTTTCAGCGACACATTTGCGGAAAAAGGAGTTGAGCTTCTTTCATACGTGACGAACGGCTCACCGTCGCTGGACATAACGACTCCGCCGGAAATTCTTCTTGCCGAAGCCGGCTGCATGATTTCGCTTTCGGTCGCATCAAGCTCCGTAGGTCTGAATTCGCTCCTTGCGATGGCGATAAATTCAAGATACAGAATATCAAAGCCTCTTGTCGCCTCGATTCTTCTTCCTTATATGATTGACGATGCGGCCAAATACAAATGTGCCAGAATCGAAAAAATCGCTTCAATAATGCACTGCATTCCGGAAGGGCAAAGCGGCGAGGAGGCGGTGAAATCTTTCTCCGATATGATACGCCAGAAAATCGCGGCGGGAAATCTTCCTGCGAGGCTAAAGGATATTCAGCTTTCAATAGAACAGCTTTCTCTTGCGGTCGAGGATGCCGGTCAGACGGAGACCGTAACTTCACTGCCGAGAAGCATGTCTACCGACGATATTTTTGAATTCGTAAAATCCGCATACTGAGATGATTGAGCCGACAAAACTGTTCCAGCTGGAGGGAGGACAGAAACGCCGCAAACTTGCGCTTACTTTCGGCGCGCTTGAGCGGGACATAAAAGGAATCGCTGAAAAAGGCACGGAATATTCATTCACCGGAATGCCGCGGGTTCAATACACAAAAAAAATAACAGAAATTCTGCTGAAAGATCCAAAACTTCCTCCAGAAGCCGCGGATGAGCTTAGAAATCTGCTTTCCGAAAATCCAGTTGACGAGCTGCGCCTCTGCAACTGCGCAAGAAATCATCTGCTTGCGATAATCGGAACTTTTCCCGCGGAATGGGATCTGATAATCGCGCCTCATTCTCCGCAACAGGCTGACGGAACTGTAATACGGCGCGATTTTTTTTCTGGAATTTATGTCTATGCGGAGGATATACGCTCTCCGTTCAACATAGGCTCGATATTCAGGACTGCGGAGGCGATGGGGGCGGAAAAAATTCTTGTATCTCCATGCTGCGTTAATCCGAGGCAGCCGCGCGCCATAAGGAGCTCCATGGGATGCACGGACACAATTCCGTGGGAAAGGGCATCCCTTTCTGAAATTCCGCACGGACTTCCGGTGTTTTCGCTGGAAACCGGAGGAACAGACATAAACGAATTTGAGTTTCCGCGCAACGGAGTCTGCATAATCGGCTCGGAGGAACTCGGTGTAAGCCCGGAAGCCCTTCACCGTGCGGAGTACGGGCGTGTGTCCATTCCGATGAAAGGCCTGAAGGCATCCCTGAACGTGGGAGTGGCATTCGGAATTCTGATGCAGAAATGGACGGAATTTCTCAAAAAATAAAAATTCCTCTTCACATTTGCCGGCTTTCGTGTAGAATATCCACATCGAATAAATGGAAGAAAAATTCAACTATCTGCGAAAAAAAGACATCGAAAAGATAAGAACCGCCGTCAACCTTCACACTCCCGTGGAAATCACTTCATATACCCTTCCGCGCAATATGGAGAACTATATGCAGGAGACACTGCGGAAATTTCTCGTGGAATGCAGACAGGAATATCTGACGGAACAGCTGAGTTTTTCACTTGGAGAACTTCTGACGAATTCCAAAAAAGCAAACACAAAACGTGTATACTTTAAGGAGAAAAATCTAGACATAACAGACGAGGCGGACTACAAACGCGGAATGGAATCGTTCAAAAGCGACACACTTTCAAACATAGGCCATTATCTTTCAATCCAAAAAAAACAGGGACTTTACATAAAGCTGCTTCTGCGGATGACATCTGATTTTATAAAGGTGGAAATCCGCAACAACTCGGTTCTTACGGTGTTTGAGACTGAGCGCATTCAGGAAAAAATCCGCAAGGCCCGGCAGTACAATTCCATGGAAGAAGTCTACATGGATGTTCTTGATCAGACTGAAGGCTCCGGACTCGGAATAATAATCATGATTCTGATGCTGCAGAAAGTCGGACTCTCTTCGGAAAACTACCAGATTTTTTCGGTGGGGAACGAGACAATCACAAAGATAATCCTTCCGCTGAACCAGAAAATAAAATCGGACTTTCTGCTGCTTTCCAAGGAATTTGTGCGCAACCAGAAAAAAATTCCGGTCAGAAGAGATAAATTTGAAAAACTGAACCAGCTTCTTGCGGACGGCTCGACATCCAGACAAGTCCTTACTGATTTTATCGCCAGAGACGCTACGCTTTCCATAATCACGCTGAAAGAATTCATCGCCGAAGGAAATTCCGCCCTTTCGCTCACGCAGGCAGTGGACAGAATCAGCCCCGGAAAACTTGCGGAAATCTTCAGCACGGAAAATCCCGAAATCACGCTGATCACGCCGGATGAAAGAGCGGCCGATATATGGAACCACTGCTTTTTTGTCGCATTCGCCGCATACAACATTGCGGCAAATTGTCTTCCGCAGGAGACCTCCGCTCCTGAAGCCGTATATATCTGCGGACTGATTCATGACATAGAAAGAATTCTTCTCCATGCCGCCTCGGAGGAACAGCTTATAAGACTGAAGGAACTGTGCACCAACTACGGAATTTCGGCGCGGATGCTTGAGACATTTTTTGACGACCGTGTTCACAGCCAGGCGGGAAAACTCATCCTTGAAAAATGGAATTTTCCGAAAGAAATCTCTGAAATGGTGAATTCTCATCATGATCCCGAAAATGCTCCTGCCGAAATAAGCGACATGACCGCGGCTGTATATCTTGCCGACATAATGCAGAACTACAACGACAAAAACATCGAATATTATCAGATAAACAAGACAATCCTGAAGAAATTCGGAATAAAGACAGAAAGAAAATTCCGCTTTATGCTGCGGCAGATAAATTACGAATTCATCAAAAATCTTGAGAAATGACAAAACACCGGTGCTCCGGTATACATATAGGTGATTTTTCACTAGAATACAATATCGCTTTTAAGTAAAAAAACGCCGCGAACCGGCGGTAATCCAGAGGTTGATATGATTTTTTCTCCCGTCGAAATTCAGGAAACTGTAAATATGTTCATGCGCCAGAAACTTGACGTGCGCGCAATCACAATGGGAATTTCTCTCAGAGACTGTGCCTGCGAGGACGGAAAAAGAAGCCGCGGAAAAATGTACGATAAAATCATGCGCTATGCCGGAAATCTTGTAAAGACCGGCCGGGCAATTGAATCCGAATTCGGAGTTCCGATAATCAACAAGCGGGTGGCGGTAACTCCTATTTCCATGATCGCGGAACCGAGCGGCGAGGACAGCTACATTGAATGGGCAATCACCCTCGACAAAATAGCAAAGGAACTGAACATTGATTTTGTCGGAGGATTTTCCGCCCTTGTTCAGAAAGGAATGACACCGGGAGACAGAATTCTGATAAATTCGATTCCGGATGCGCTTGCACAAACAGAACGCGTCTGCTCCTCGGTGAATGTCGGAACAACAAAAAACGGAATCAACATGGACGCCGTGAAACTGATGGGCGAGATAATAAGGAAAACCGCCGAAAAGACAAAAGAACGCGACAGCCTGGGCTGCTCAAAGCTTGTCGTGTTCTGCAACGCGCCGGAAGACAATCCGTTCATGGCGGGCGCATTTCACGGACCGGGCGAAGGAGACGCAGTCCTGAGCGTCGGAGTTTCCGGTCCAGGAGTAATTCTTGCCGCGGCAAAGGAATACAAAGGCAAACCGATTGATGTGCTTGCGGAAGGAATAAAAAAGATGGCATTCAAAGTCAGCCGCATGGGACAGCTTGTAGGGACCGAAGCCGCCAAACGGCTCGGCGTGGACTTTGGAATCCTAGATCTTTCGCTTGCCCCTACACCTGCAGTAGGCGATTCGGTCGCCCGCATTCTTGAGGAAATCGGACTTGAAGGCGCCGGCGCTCCGGGAACCACAGCAGCTTTGGCCATGCTCACCGACATGGTGAAAAAAGGCGGAGTCATGGCAAGCACAAGAGTCGGCGGACTCAGCGGCGCGTTCATTCCTGTTTCTGAAGATGAGGGAATGATAAACGCCGTAAAACAAGGCTCCATAACCCTGGAAAAACTTGAGGCGATGACGACCGTCTGTTCAGTAGGACTTGACATGATAGCAATTCCGGGTGACACTCCGGCCACCACGATAAGCGGAATCATGGCGGATGAATTTGCAATCGGCATGGTGAACAATAAGACAACCGCAGTCCGCGTCATTCCGGTGATTGGCAAAAAGGAAGGCGAATGGGCGGAATTCGGCGGTCTGCTCGGAGGAGCTCCGATAATCCCGGTGAACAGGTTCAGCTGCGCAGAATTCATAAACCGCGGAGGAAGAATTCCGGCTCCAATCCACAGTTTCAGAAACTGACAGGCCGGACTGAAGCACAGATATAAGGCAGAATTTTCCGTATCGCATGGAGAATTCTGCCTTTTTTTCATCCCATCCGCTTTCTGAAAGGTGCGACTGGAATTTCTCCGGAATAAAGGTTCACCGGAGCCGGGCTGTCAGCCCAAAGATAGCGGATTTCAATAATTTTTCCGGCGGCAGCAGAGCAGTCCACGGAAATTTCATTTTTCCCCGAAATACGCGCGTCAGCTCCAAAAATACCGCAATCTGTAAGAATGGAAAATCCGTACACGTATTCAGATTCAGCGGAAAAATCGGCACGCTTTCCGTCAACGGCGAACGCCTTCAGCATCTCATTGCCGCAGTCAAATCCGACAGTTATGTTTTTTTGACTCAGCGAAAACTTTTCAGGAACCGCTCCGGCAGGATAATTTTTCCCGTATGCGATTCTGAGTGCCTCCCTTGCGGCGCGTGTTCCGGCGGTAAATTTTTTCTCAGGATGCAGGTCATTCCATTCGCCGGCGTCAATCATCACAGAAAGCGCGCAGTTGTCCGTCTCATCGGAAACCAGCGACTGAACCTCGCGCATCGAGGCCCATTCCGAATTCATCTGGAACAGGTTCTCGTCCCGGCCGTCGCTCCAGTTCGGAAGCTGGATCACGACAAAAGGCATCTTTCCGCCGTCCTGAACAGCCTGATAACGGAATTTGTTCCGCCAAAGATTTATCATGCTCATGAGAAGGAATTTGTAGTCGGAATAACGGCCCGCATCAGACTCACCCTGATACCAGACCGCGCCTCGGACACAATGCCCGAACGCCGGAGCAAGCATCGAGTTGAACAGCGCGGTCGGTTCCCACTCAAAAAACACTTCTCCCGGACGCGGTTTCGCCGTTGTTCCCTGCCTCATCTTCCAGGTTCCGCAAAGACTTATCTTGACACCTGTTCCTGTCGCGTCATCAAATTTCTCCACATTCCGGCTTGCCGCCGGAGCGACACGGACATCACCGCAAAAAAGGAAATATGGCTTTTCGCTGTAGAATTTCACCCTTCCGCCACCGTACTGAACACGGACTGTAATCGTATTGGAGCCGGCCCGGAGAATTCCCGACGGAACGGAATATCTGCGCGGCGGATAACAATAGTACGTGACTCCACATTCCGTGCCGTTCACCCATACTTTGTCCGCATCGACAATCGAACCAAGCCACAGATTTCCTCCGGCGGCATTGAATTCCGCAGCTTCCTGTGCGGAAAGGACAATTTCCTTTTTGAACCAGACTGAACCGGCCGGAGAATCCATTCTCAATTCCCCCGGAAGCGAAAAATCCTGCCAGGACGAATCAAGCGAGGAAATATCACTTCTGTCCCATCCATGGCGGAATCCCTCATCGGACGCAAAAAATGAACTGTCCCACCCGGACTGCGCGGCATGGGTCTCCTGAAGAACCCGCTGCGGATATTCCTTTGTGCGGCATTTTTCCAGTCTCTCAAGATACTGTTCTCCGACGCCGGACATTTTTATCGCATCTTCGTTCATCCATGATACAACCGGAGAACCGCCCTGGCTTGCGTTTATTATTCCGACAGGAACACCAAGTTCGGCGCGCAGCTTTTTTGCGAAAAAATATCCGGTTCCGGACATATTCCCCAGATTTTCCGGCGAGGCGCATTTCCACGAAATTCCGCCGTCTGGAAGGGAATCTTTCTCACCGTCAAACGACCAGCTTATCGGAACAGTAATCATTCTGACAAAAGGATCCGCAGGCGCCGCGAATTCATCCGGATACGTATACGCCATCCGCTCCATCGGGAGCTGGGCGTTCGACTGACCGGAACTTACCCACACTTCACCGATATAAATGTCGTCAAAGCAGATTTCAGTCGCGCCGCATTTCAGGAGCATCCGCTCAGGACCGCCTTCCGCTCCGGGATTGAATTCTATTTTCCACGAACCGTCTTTATCAGCAGTAACAGAAAATTTCCGGCCGCGGAATTCCATCAGAATCTCAGAACCGGCCGGAGCCGCTCCATAAACGCAGTTCGTAGAATTCCTCTGCAGAACCATTCCGCTTCCGCAGAGTCCTTTCACCAAAAATTCATCGCTGCTCATCTGTCCACTCCACCTCATCCGAATAATAGGCGAAACCGTCAAAATCAGCGAACATCTGCCGTCCCGGATTTCCATCCGGAGATTCGGCGAACATTCCAAGAACAGTTCCGACAAATCCTCCGGCCTTCTCCACGCTGAGAATGCTTCCGTCCACATTTTCTGCAAGGAGATTCATTTTGCCGCCGTCCGTCGAAAAGAGAAAACTGAGATTCTGCCTTTCCGCGATAACCTCAAGCGCGAAATGCCTGTCTTCGGATGCAGGAATTTCCACAGACGCTAGAATTTCCGGCCTGTCCGAACCGCAGAAACGGAGAACCTGAACAAAATCAGTTCCGCCGCGACGGGTGACGGCAAGCCTCAAATTGAATTTCTCGCTCTGAAAGCACACGAGGCCGGCGGATTCTCCGTCCCGGACAAGATGAGGCTCCATCTCGGCGGTAATTCTCCAGCTGAATGAAGCCTGTCTTCTGGCGAACAAGCTTACGTCTCCGTTTCCGCAGAGTTCATTTCCGCCATACATACGCAGCCATCCACGTCTTTCAGAAAGAGACACATTATGCCGGCCGCGGAGCGAGAGCCAGTACATTTCCGGCTCCGGAGAATCAAATTCGTCCCTTTCTGGAAAAAGCGCCGCGGCACGCTCCGAATTCTGACTGACAGCGACGGATCCGTCCGGATTGTAGACATTCTCGACAAGCCCAGTCTGCCATGACACAACCGGCCATCCGTTTTCCCATTTTACAGGAACAATAAAAGTCTCACGTCCGAGATTGCTGCACCGGGAATTACCATCACCATAAGGACGGGAGGCAAGACAGACCATCCACCAGGTTCCATCGCCCTTGCAAAAGAGATCCGCATGACCGACGCAGGTCACACCGGCGGTTTCTCCCAGATGCCTGTGCGTAAGTATGGGATTCGCGGGTTTTCCAGTCCATTCTCCGTCAATCGAAGCGCAACGGGCGACACAAACCGCATGGTCAGGTCCGGTTCCGCCTTCCGCATGAATCAGATAGTACATTCCGTTTATCTTGTAGATGTGCGGACCTTCAGGCCAGATACAATGCTTGAGCGCGCCGCGCCAGATTCCCTTGGAGTCGCCCAGAAGCGTTCCTGTCTTCACGTCTATGCGCTGAATCCAGACTTCCCAGTTTCCGTTCCATTTTGGACCTTCGGGAACCGGTCTTGTCCCGATATACCAGGCTGTTCCGTCGTCATCAAAGAAAAGCGAAGGATCTATTCCTTCCGCCCCGCGGATTTCGACAGGATCCGACCATGGACCTTCCGGTCTGTCGGCGCTCACAATGAAATTTCCGATTTTGTCAACCTGCGTGCAGACGCAGTAGAATTTTCCGCCGTAAAAGCGGATTGTCGGCGCAAAAAGCCCGCGGGACACGCCCGCACCTGAAAAATCAAGCTGGGACTCCCTGTCTATAATGTTGCCAATCTGTTTCCAGTTCATGCCGTCATCGCTTTCGAAAACAGGAAGACCGGGAAAATATGAGAACGTGGAATTCACAAGATAAAATTTTCCGCCGGCCGCACAGACCGACGGGTCAGGATAAAATCCAGGAAGAATCGGATTGATTATTTTTGTGTTCATGACAAAACATTAATGCACTTTCCGACGAATGAACATCAGTATTTTTACTGAACGTAAGGACATCCGTCAGATTCAGAAGACATTCGCAGGAACAGCTTTTCCGGCGGTCACTCCAAACTGCTTCAGTCTGCTCCAAAGAGCGGCGGTTTTGTCCGGATGCCTTACGGCAAGCACAATCAGGGCGGAAGCCGCAGCAATCACCAGAATCCAGGCAATCACGCTTTTCAGCGGAAATTTCTTCAGCGGAAACGGATCATATTTGAACAGGCTGGCATTCAGCGGACGGACAGGAAGATGTGTCAACGAAGCGCCGAGAACAGGCGTTATCCTGACATTTCCATTTACAGCCCATCCCGATGCGTCAAGAATCGGACCGATATTCCGCTGCTTGAGTTTGTGCCAGGCGATAATCACGGAAGGAAGGGAAACCGCAAGCATTATTCCTGCAATTCCAAGAGGAATCCACACGCCGAGTCCGAAAAAAGCCTGAAGAAGTCCGCCGACAACTGTAGCGATTCCCGTAAACGCGACGCTGAGCGCGGCGACTGTCCCCACATCGGTCTTTTTTGACTGCGCATCCTGAACCGCGGACGACGGATTGTCAACGACTTTTGTCATTTTGTCCAAAACTGAACTTTCTGCCGCAGATGCGGTCTTTGCGAATTTCTCCTGAATCATTCTGGCCAGTTTTTTATATGGACTCCAGAAAGCCTGCCTGACACTGACAGGATTATCGATTATCCGGACGACGGTCGCATCCCAATCACGGCCCGCTCGGTCAAAGAAAATTCCGTTCCTGCCAAGAATTATATTGTCCGTGCTGCCGTTGCTTATAAGAGCGGCAATCCGCATTTTTTCCGAAGTCTGTTTCCTTGAGCATTCACAGTAGACAAGAAAGCATTGCGAAAGCGCAGACATAACGGAATGTCTTGCGATGTCGGAAACCCGGAAACACAAATCACATGAACGCCCGTCGATATAGAGGACTCCGCACTGAAACATCGCTTTCTTTGACAGACTATAAAAATCCTCAAACGAGACAAAATTCCTGAGAAGATCCACAAAATTCTTTTTCAGGCACATCATTTTCCGCATTTCTGCAACGGCTTTTTTCATCGGCGGCTGACTCTCCTCCCTCTCAAGGCATGAATAAATCACAGCCTCCGCACCGGACTCAAGGATTTCATTTATGCGCTTCTTTCCCAGCATACAAGCCTGGTTTTCCGAAAAATTCTTTTTCCAGTCAATGTACGGCGCAAAAACTCCGGAAATTCTGCGCCATTCGGATTCGGCAAGAGCTGAAACATCTTCGCCGTCAGAAAGCGGAATCACAACCTCGTCACGGAATTTCGCGACATCATCGGCCCAGACAGGATTTATTCCCGAACGCAGCGGAAGAGGCTTTGCGGCCTCGCAGAGAGCCAGCGGAAGCACGGAGATTTTCTCCGCATCGAACACAGGAGAATTTCCGGAAAGCAGAACGGATTCCGTTTCCTTGCGGAGCAGCTCCTGGGAATTCCCGTCATAGCCCACGACGGAACATCTTATAAAATAGTCATCTATTTTTTCCCGGAGGCGGAGAAAAAGCTCGGCCGCCGGCTCCGTCTTTTCTCCGAGCGGGAAATATGTCTTTGAATCCTTTTCTATTTTTCTGCGGCAGCTTCCAGCGGAATGGATTGACTCGAAAAAAGAGTCCGCCTGAGCACGCGTAACTCCCTTCACGCCGCTTAAATCGTCAGTTCCGCCGGTTATCCGTATTATATCATCGACAACCGCGGCAGCCGTGGAATCTGAAACACATTCCTTTGTAAGCACGCCGTCTCCGTTAAACACTGACGGAGCAAAAAGTTTTTCCGGCGAATCCAAATCCCCGGCCAGAATCGCCTCTGAGTCTTTTCTGTTGAGGACAGAAAGCATCGCCGCCGCACATTCATGCGGAGAATAACCGAAATCAAATTTTGCGCCGCTCAGCGCATAAAGATTCAGCTCGTCCTTTCCGTCCATTATCACGTCGGGAACCGCAAAATACTTTTTGATATATTTCATCGCGGCAATCACATCCGGAACGCGCACCCGGCCGTTTCCGTCGGAATCTATGACTTTCAGCGTCTCCTCACTGAATTCAAGTCCCGTCACAGGACAGGCAAGAGCAGTCCAGAGCTTGGGATCAAGTTCATCAATATGCAGAACATCATCGACGCTCGAAATCGTAACCTGAATAAGTCCGCCGTTCTGAACAAATTTCCATTTGTGGTCACTTTTTTCCATCATTCTCTTCATTTTATTCCCCAAAACACCGCATTACCTCTTAAAACTCCGGTTCATGTAAAAATGAACAGACAGACCTGAAGCAGGCGGAGGACTTGATTTTCCGGTTCCAATCGAACCGTCAGAAATTATATCACTTAGGGACGCAACTTGGAAACGATATTTGACAAGAATTCGATTGCCTTTTGGAATTGTAAATGATATATTTGTAATAATTACAATTTTACGGAGGTAAAATCATGGAATTGAAAGGCTCAAAAACAGAGGCGAACCTTCAGACTGCATTCGCCGGAGAATCTCAGGCGAGGAATAAATACACTTATTTTGCGGGCAAAGCAAGAAAAGAAGGATACGAGCAGATTGCTGAAATTTTTGAGGAAACCGCGAACAATGAGAAGGAACACGCAAAGATGTGGTTCAAGCTGCTTAACGGCGGAATAGGAACTACAGCGGAAAACCTGAAAGCCGCGGCGGAAGGCGAGAATTTTGAATGGACTGATATGTATGACGGTTTCGCCAAAACCGCGAAAGAAGAAGGTTTTGAGCACATCGCCAAACTTTTTGAGATGGTCGGTCAGATTGAAAAACACCACGAGGAACGGTACCGCAAACTTCTTAAGAATGTGGAGGACGGACTTGTGTTCAGCAGCGACGGTGACGCGATCTGGCAGTGCAGAAACTGCGGTCATATAGTCGTAGGAAAAAAAGCGCCGGAAGTATGTCCTGTATGCGCCCATCCGCAGAGCTATTTCCAAATTGAAGCGCAGAACTACTGACTGAACTCTCAACAACGGGGAGCGGTCTAAGACTGTCCGTTCCGACGTAATATCGCGGCCGCCGGGAATCCGCTCACAGAATTTCCTGCGGCCGCCTAAACTAAAACACCGATATCTGATAAAATCCTCCGACATGGGCAATAAAAAAAGAGACTTCACCGAAGACATATTAAAAAACAAACGCATAAAGGAAATTTTCTCAAGAATTCTGTTCGGCAGACTCGTGCTTACATTTCTGATTCTTTTTATTCAGGTCGCTGTCCTTTTTGTGTTCATGAAGTGGCTGGAACCGTACATTGGCTACTATTTCGGAGGAAGCATCACCCTCAGTTTTCTGTTCATGATATATCTGGCGAACAGCGATGGCCGCAACGAGTTCAAGCTGGCATGGCTGCTTCCGCTGATAATTTTTCCGCTTTTCGGGGTAATCGCATACACACTCTACCACATAGATATGGGAGGCTATAAATTCAAAAAAAGAATCGCCTATCTCAAAAAGCAGACAGACGAATTTCTGCCCGAACCTTCCGAATCCGCAAAAATCATATCGGCATATCCAGAAATCCGCGATCTGGCGGTATATCTTCTTGATACAGGACATTACGCGCCGCATACAAATTCTTCAGTCAGATACTTTTCCTGCGGAGAGGAATTCTTTCCTGATTTTCTTGCGGAACTGGAGAAAGCGCGGAAATTCATTTTTATAGAATACTTTATAATAAAACTCGATGAGTCATGGCTCAGAACTGTCAGAATTCTTGAGAAAAAGGCCGCGGAAGGCGTTGAGATTCGGGTTCTTTTTGATGCGGTCGGCTCCGTCACTGCCGCCTCCGCAAACTACGTAAAATACCTGAATGAGCACGGAATAAACGCACAGATTTTTTCTCCTATAACGGCGTTGTTTTCGATTCATTACAACAACCGTGACCACAGAAAAATCGTGATTATTGACGGCGAGACAGCCTACACCGGCGGCCTAAACATCGCGAACGAATATTTCAACTTCGGAAAGAACAAATTTAGGTACTGGAAAGATACCGCGGTAAAAGTTCAGGGACCGGCAATCCAGAATTTTACATGCATGTTCATGCACACATGGAACCTTGACCAGAAAAAAGATGATGATTATGGAAAATACATAAAGCTCGACTATCCGAAAAAAGAAAGCACAAGCCTGCTGATTCCTTATGGGGACAACGCTTTCAACAACGAGGACATAGCCGAGAATATATATTCCTATATGATAAATACAGCTAAAAAATACGTGCACATAACATCGCCATATCTTGTGATTGACAACAAGCTTTTGTCCGAACTAATATTCGCGGCGAAACGAGGAGTTGATGTATCTGTTATTGTTCCGTCAATGCCCGATCATCTGATGACGTTCTGCATCGGAAAAACCTTTCTCAAACAACTCGTCGAAAACGGAGTGAATGTCTATCTCTACAAAAAAGAATGTTTTATTCATGCCAAGAATTTCATCGCGGACGGAAAAACGGCGACAATCGGCTCCGTCAATCTTGACTACAGAAGCCTATATCACCATTTTGAATGCGGCCTTCTGATTCACGACGACAATGTAATAAACAAAATCGAACATGATTTTCAGGACACGATCGGAGAATGCACCAAAATGGACATAAATTCCTACAAAATGCTGCCGTGGCATATCCGCACCATCGGAAAGCTATGCAGAATATTCGCTCCGCTAGTATAAGCACAATAAATTCGCCAACTCAAAGATTCCACATTCGCGACATATAAATAAGCGGCCGGAACAAAAAAAATCCGCCGGACAAAACGCCGACGGATTATAGCAAATGCTCTGCTAATTCAGTTTACTCAGCAGCCGCTTCCGCTGCTGGAGCAGCATTTCTCGCCTTGTTCTTGAGCGCAGCATTGCAATATTTACAGATATTCATTTTCTGTCCGTTTATTTCCTGCTCATAAAGAACTTTTATGTTCTCTTTCTTGCAAAGCGGACAAATTCCTCTTCCGTGTGCGGGAAGAGTTCTGATACCGGATCCACGGTGTGATTTTGACATAACAACTCCTTGTCCGCGGCCTACTCAGCAGCAGATTCCTCTTTCTTCTCAGCAGTCTTTTTTGACGTCTTAGCAGGTTTCTTAGCACCTTCCGCATCACCCTTTGATTTTGCAGCAGATTTTTTTGACTTGTCTGCGACATCATCAGAAGATGTGTCAAGTTTATAATCAACCAATTCAAGGATTACTACATCAGCGGCATCACCCTGACGATAGCCCAATTTAAGAACGCGCGTATAACCACCGTTTCTGTCCTTCATACGCGGACCAATCTCGGTGAAAAGCTTATTCAGAATCTTCTCGTCCTGAATGAACTTTGCAACCTGACGGCGGTTATGAACAGAATCAACTTTTCCTCTAGTAATAAGCTTTTCAGCAGCTTTTCTTACTTCAAGAGCCTTTGATTTTGTTGTAGTAATGCGCTCATACCTGAAAAGAGATGTCACCATATTACGGGACATGGCGCGGCGATGAGCCGTTGTGCGTGAAAGCGGATTAAAACCATTTCTATGATTCATCTGTTTCTTCCTTCTGCTTTGTTAAATTGGCAGCATTCTTCAGATGACTGTAATCTGTCATGCCAAGCGTAAGATTCCACTCAAGGAGCTTCTCCTTTATCTCGGCCAGACTTTTTTTACCAAAGTTTCTTGTCTTTGTTATGTCATCCTCAGTTTTTCTTGTTAATTCGCCGATTGTACGAATATTTGCATTTTTCAGACAGTTTGATGAACGGACTGAAAGATCAAGTTCCTCTACAGAGGTGTTCAGAATCTTCTGAACAATCTCATTGGTCTCGTCACCGTCATCAGCTCCGATAATATCCCTATCGTTGAAATTCACAAAAATCGCAAAATGATCTTTCGCTATTTTTGCGGCCTCAGCAAGGGCATCTTCCGGAGGAATAGTTCCATCAGTCCATATCTCAAGAACAAGTTTGTCATAGTCGTTGCGCTGACCGACCCTGTAAGGCTCAATCGAATACTTTACCTTAGGAACCGGAGTATAAATCGCATCCACAGGAATTGTGCCTACAACCTCTATGTAATGCTCATTTGTCTCAGCAGGCACATAACCGCGTCCGAGGTCAACCTGAATTTCAATATCCAGATGAGCGCCCTCCATCATGGTAAAGATAACCTGATCTTTTGTCATGATTTCGAGCTGTCCTTCCTTCGCAAAGTTATCACTCTTTACGACACCCGGTCCCTTGAATTCGTAACTGATTGTAGACTGATCCGTATCCTCAGGCAGTTTCAGACGAACTTGTTTGAGACTGTTTATTATTTCCAGCGTATCCTCCGCAACATCCGGAATGGTATCAAATTCACTGGAAATAACGTGCGAAATACCATTGGCATCATAAGAAGTTATGCGAATAGAACTGATTGCATAACCCTGAATTGATGACAACAGCACCCGCCTGAGAGTATTACCGACCGTCGTACCGAATCCTGGCTCAAAGGGGTATGCAATGAACTTACCGTAGTTCGGATTAGTACTAATATGTTCAAATGTAATGCTCTTGGGCTGTTTAATACCCTTGAGCAAATTTTTGCGAGCCATCTGCCCCCCTCTTACTTAGAATAGTACTCAACGATAAGGTGCTCTTCGACCGGATAATCGATATCGCTTCTTGCAGCAAGATTCAGAACCTTGCCAGAAAAATTCTCCTTGTTTACTTCAAGCCAAGAAGGAACTATTCTGTTAAAATCCTTTTCGAGGATTGCCTTTATTCCTGCTGAGGAACGGCTTGATTCCTTAATCGACACCACATCTCCTGCTTTTACAAGATATGAAGGAATATCGACTTTCTTACCATTGACCTCAACATGACCATGATTCACGAGCTGCCTTGCCGCATTGCGTGTTTTTGCAAATCCCATACGGAATATGACATTATCCAGACGAGACTCAAGAATCTGGAGAAGCATTTCACCTGTTATGCCTGACTTTTTAGTTGCCATAACATAATATTTCTTGAACTGTTTCTCCTGCATTCCGTAAATCAGCTTAACTTTCTGTTTTTCATTCAACTGAGTTCCGTATTCTGATTTCTTTCTTCTGGTATTATCTTTTGCGTTTCTTTTTGTTGTTTTATCATAACCCAACACAGTCGGGTTAATTCCGAGCGTCTTGCATCTCTTCAATACAGGTGCCATACTTCTGCCCATAACTTAATTTCTCCTTACTACATACGGCGAGTTTTGCGCGGACGACAACCATTATGAGGAATCGGAGTAACATCAGAAATTGATTTTACCTTCAGCCCCATGGCTCCCAGAGAACGGATTGCATTCTCGCGTCCCATTCCCGGTCCTTTCACAAAAACATGAACTTCGCGCAAGCCGTAGCTTACGGCCTTCTGTATTGCCGCTTCAGCAACAGACTGTGCAGCAAACGGAGTAGACTTTTTTGCTCCGCGGAAACCAAGTCCACCTGACGATGCCCAAGAAAGAGCATTTCCTCTCAGGTCAGTAATAGTTACGATAGTATTATTGAACGTCGCCTGAACATAGACGTTACCTTCATAGACGCTCTTTTTTTCCTTTCGTTTTTTAACGGTAGCCACTTACTTTACCTCCGCCCTATTTCTTCTTGTTGGCAACAGTTTTCTTCTTGCCTTTTCTGGTTCTTGCATTTGTACGTGTTCTCTGGCCACGCACAGGAAGACCTCTTCTATGACGAAGACCACGATAGCAGCCAATATCCATAAGGCGTTTAAGGTTAAGTCCTATCTCAGAACGAAGACGGCCCTCCACCTTATAATCCTTATCAATGATTTCACGAAGCTTTGTAAGTTCATCCTGAGAAAGATCATTCATCATTTTTTCAGGATCAATCTTGGTCTCTTCACAAATCTTTTTAGCCGCTGAACGACCGATACCATAAATATAAGTTAATGCGGTACCTACATGTTTATTAGGGATGTCAACTCCCGCAATTCGAGCCATTTGTTTCTCCTTAAGCCTCTTAGCCCTGTCTCTGTTTGTGTTTCGGGTTTGTGCAAATGATGCGGACTATTCCGTTCCTTTTGATAACCTTACATTTATCACAGATAGGTTTTACACTGGTTCGTACTTTCATAAAAGCCCCCATGAGAATATATTTTTACCAAATTTAAGCACCTCGCAATGAGAGACAATTTGGTAAAAATCAATATATCATATATTCTCATTTCTTTTCTACTGGTTATTCACGAAATTCTACAAATTTCGCGACCTGATTTTGCCCTTCTTTGTAAGTCCGTCATGATGATGCATTTTCAGAAGAGCCTCTACCTGACTCATTGTATCAAGATCCACACCGACCATAATGATTAAGGATGTTCCGCCCATAAGCATCGAAATCGACTGGGGGAATCCGAACCAATTCTGGATAACCGTCGGAATAACGGCAATCAGCGCAAGGAATAATGAGCCCGGCAATACAAGCCTGTTCAATATTTTCTGAAGATATTCTTCTGTTTTGTCCGTCCGAACACCGGGAATGGAGCCACCGTTTTCCCTGATATTCTTTGCAATTTCGGTGGGGTTCAGTGTTACCTGAGTGTAGAAGTACGCAAAAAAGACGATAAGAATAACCAACAGTATATTATACCAGATTCCATTCGGAGAAAGAAACGCAGCAAGACGTGTAACCCATCTTGAAGAATTCTGACCGCTCCCGAATGAAGTAAGAAGCGACAAAGGCAAAGTCAATATTGAAGACGCAAAAATCAGAGGTATAACGTTAGACGGATTCACCTTGAACGGAATATAAGTATTCTGTCCGCCATACATTTTTCTTCCGACAACACGTTTTGCATAATGAACAGGAATTTTTCTCTGTCCAGACTCTTCATATACAACAAGAGCGATTATCGCAACAAACATAACCAAGACAAGGATGACAAACACAAGCTGGACTTCTCCGGAACTTACTTTCTGGACAAGTTCAATTATCGCATTCGGCAGACGCGCCACGATACCTGCGAAAATCATCATTGAAATACCATTTCCAATACCACGAGCTGTAATCTGGTCGCCGAGCCAGATAGTAACCATAGAACCGGTTGTTACTGTAATCATGGCAAGAAGCTTGAAGCCTATCTTGCTGTCAAGAACAATACAACCTGGGATACTATTGGCATATTCGGTAACCGCGAAAGACTGAATCAGACAGACAACAATAGTTCCTATTCTTGTCCACGATGCAATCTTCCGCTGTCCGCCGTCTTCCTGAGAAACACGTTTAAGTGACGGAAATATAATCACAGCAAGCTGCATAATAATCTGCATCGAAATGAAGGGCATTACTCCGAGCATAAAAATAGAGAAGTTGGAGAATGCACCTCCGACGAAGAAGTCCATGTAACTGGCGAACGCATTTTTATTCTGCCTCGCCAATTCATCAAAGTAACTGAGCAGCACGTTCGCATCTATCCCCGGTATTGTCAGAACGCTTCCCAGACGGAAGACAGCCAACACCAGAAGTGTAAAAAACATACGGTCGCGCAGTTCTTTGACTTTAAACATATTCACAATCGGATTGCTTGCCATGTTCTACTCCGCTCTATTTCTCACTTTCCGCAGTTTCTGCAACAAGCTTTACCGCACCGCCGGCCTTTTCCACCTTCTCTTTCGCGGAGGCAGAAATTTTATCAGCGACGACAGTAATCTTCTTGGTCAAATCTCCATTTCCGAGAATTTTTACCATAGAAGTATTCTTTGAAGACATGAATCCTTTCGCAACGAGAGAAGCTCTATCAACTGTATCTCCATCATTGAACTTCAGCTCAATCTGATCAAGATTCACGCAGACAAATTCTTTCTTGAACGGATAATTGGAAAAACCTCTGTGCGCAATACGCCTGTACAAAGGCATCTGTCCACCCTCGAAACCGACATAGGTCTTTCCACCGGAGCGTGACTGCTGACCTTTGTTTCCTCTTCCAGCCGTTGTACCACGACCAGATGAAGAACCGCGGCCGACTCTTCTACTTTTCTTGTTAGCACCCTTCGGAGCAATAAGAATCGGATTATAATCAGACATAATTATATCTCCTCAACTTTTACTATATGAGATACAGCAGCGGCCATTCCGCGAATAGCCGGGTTATCATCATGCACAACAGAAGAATTTATCTTCTTGAGACCAAGGCTGCGTACAGTCGCAACTTTAGCCGGTTTCTGACCGATTGTACTTTTGATCAGTGTAATCTTAAGTTGTTTGTTAGCCATAGATTATCCCCACAACTCATCAAGAGTTTTGCCTCTATTCTGAGCCACTTTCTTAGCATCCATCATTTTGGAAATGGCATCGAAAGTCGCACGGACAACATTAACAGAAGCACTTGAACCCAAGGATTTTGCAAGAAGATCAGTCGCTCCGGCAGCATCCATAATGGCACGGACTGCACCACCGGCAATAATTCCGGTACCGGAACAGGCCGGCTTCAGAAGAACTGAAGAACTCTTGTATTTTCCTATAATATCATGCGGTATTGTTCCGTTTTTAAGAGGAATAGTTATAAGATTTCTCTTTGCGCGGTCAACACTCTTCTTAATAGCCTCGGAAACATCGTTTGCCTTGCCGAATCCGTATCCGACACGGCCTTTCTGGTCACCCACAACAGTAAGTGCAGCGAAAGACATACGACGTCCGCCTTTTACGGTTTTTGCCGTTCTGTTAAGAGTTACAAGCTTTTCAACAAACTCTTTCGGCTCTTTTTCAAAGTTTTTCTGGTGTTCCATGTCAACTCCTAGAATTCAATCCCGGCTTTACGGGTTCCATCAGCAAGGGCTTTTACAACACCATGGTACAAATAACCATTTCTGTCAAAAACCACTTTGGAAATATTTTTATCCTTGAGTCTTGCACCGAAAGCTTCTCCGAGTTTTGCCGCACCCTCGGTATTCGGCTTAAGAGCCTCAAATTCCTTCTCCAGAGTGGAAATGGAAGCCAAAGTCTTTCCTTCATCATCATTTATGACCTGAACAGAAAGATTCTTGTTGCTGCGTGTAACGGTCATTCTCGGTCTGTCGGCAGTACCGTAAACAGACTTGCGGATATGAACCTTTCTGTGCAGACGTTTTCTGTTTTTATCATTCAGTTTTTTAAACATATAGCTTCACCTTATTTAACACCAGTTTTACCGACTTTACGTCTGATAACTTCAGTCTCGTAGCGGATTCCCTTACCTTTATATGGTTCAGGCTTGCGCAGTTTGCGAAGCTGAGCGCTGAATTCACCGACTTTCTGCTTATCGATACCGAAAACAGTAACCTTTCCATTAGCATCGGCAACAACTGTCAGCCCGTCAGGAATTATTGCGATGTAGTCACTTGAATAACCAAGATTCATCACAAGCTCTTTTCCCTTCACTTCGGCACGATAACCGACACCGTTGATTATCAGTGACTTTGAGAACCCGGCTGTGACACCGGTAACCATATTGGCTATCAGGCTTCTATAAAGACCATGATCAGCATTTGCCTGCTTTGTTCCGTTCAGAACAGAAAGAATAACTTCATTATTCTGAACTTCAATCTTTATATCGCTACTGAATGCCTGTTTCAGTTCACCTTTCGGTCCTTTTACCGAAACAACACCGTCAGCAACACTAACCGTAACACCTGCAGGAACAGCAACAGGAAGTTTTCCAATCTTAGACATATCTTACTCCCATTACCAGATAGAGCATACAAGCTCACCGCCGACCATCTTCTCGGTTGCCTTTTTACCGGTAGTCACACCAGAAGATGTTGATACGATTATTGTGCCATAGCCGTTGTAAACACGCGGCAAATCTTTATAACCGGAATAAACGCGGCGTCCGGGTGTAGAGATTTTCTTCACACCATGAATAACCGAATTATTCTCGTCATCATATTTCAGGAATATGCGGAGCGTCGTATGTCCGTCCTCCTGAACCTTCTTGAAGTTTTTAATGTATCCTTCAGTCTTCAGAATCTTCACGATTTCAAGTTTCAGCTTTGAAGCCGGAACATCTACTTTCTCGTGGCGGGCTACAGCCGCATTCCGAACCTTTGTAAGCATATCTGCTACTGGATCTGATGCACTCATTTCAATCTCCTACCACTACCAACTGGATTTTGTGATGCCAGGAAGCTGGCCTTCACTTGCCAATTTACGGAAGCAAAGACGACACATCTTAAACTTACGCAAATATCCACGCGGACGTCCGCAAATCTGACAGCGGTTATACTCACGTGTCGAATACTTCTGCTTGCGGGCTGCCTTTATAATCATTGATTTCTTGGCCATACTTCACCTACTTCCGGAACGGCATATTGAACTTGGTAAGCAGAGCTTTTGCCTCAGCATCTGTTTTAGCGCTTGTTACAATCGCAATGTTCATACCGGCAATCTTAGTGATTTTATCAAAGTCGATTTCCGGGAAAATAATCTGCTCTGTGATACCAAGAGAAAAATTTCCATGTCCGTCAAAACCTGTGGCTTTGATTCCGCGGAAATCCTTAACACGTGGAAGCGCAATATTGATGAGACGATCAAGGAACTCATACATAATTGTTCCGCGAAGAGTCACCATCGCACCAACCTCGTTACCCTCACGAAGTTTAAAATTAGCAATACTTTTTCTTGCCTTTGTCTTGACCGCCTTCTGTCCTGTAATCTGAGTCAGGTCAGCAACAGCGGCATCAAGAAGTTTCTTATTTGTGAGAGCCTCACCCACACCCATGCTTACAACAATCTTCTTTATTGCAGGAACCTGCATAGGAGTTGTGTAATTGAACTCTTTTACAAGAGCCGGTGCGATTTCGTCCTTATAGACTTTCTTAAGCCGGGGTACGTAATTATCCATTACAGTATATCTCCACATTTTCGGCAGACACGAACCTTTTTATCGCCGTCGATTTTATAACCGATTCTTGTCGGACCGCATTTTTTACACACGATCGCAACATTTGAAATATCAAGAGGAGCCTCAATCTCGACGATTCCGCCCTGATCCTGCTGACTCTTCTTTTTCATTGCCTTCTTGACAATATTCACGCCAGAAACAATGACGGCTTCCTTCTTAAGAAGAACCTTCACCACTGTCCCGCGCTTTCCTTTGTCCTTTCCGGCAAGCACCTGTACTGTATCGTTCTTGCGGATTTTTGATTTTTCCAACATTTCGTTTCTCCTTAAAGAACTTCCGGAGCAAGAGATATGATTTTCATATAATCCATATCACGAAGCTCACGGGCAACAGGTCCGAAAATACGCTTTCCCTTGGGATTCTTGTTGTCATCGACTATAACACAGGCGTTATCATCGAAGCGGATATAAGTTCCATCAGGGCGACGGTATTCTTTAGCCTGGCGGACTATAACCGCCTTCTCTATTGAACCTTTCTTTATTGTGGACGTAGGAATCGCATCCTTAACAGCCACAACCACGATGTCACCGATACCGGCATATCTGCGGTGTGTACCACCGATAACCTTAATACACTGAACGATTTTCGCTCCGGAGTTATCAGCAACAGTCATTTTTGATTGCATTTGAATCATAACAAAACTCCTTATTTAGCGCGTTCAACGATTTCAGCCAGACGCCAGCATTTATTCTTGCTGAGTGGTCTGCATTCAACAATGCGGACTGTATCACCTATATGAGCATCATTGTTCTCATCATGAGCCATATATTTTTTCGTCCGTGTAACATACTTCTTATAAAGCCTGTCCATTTTCTTTGTTGCTATTGTGACAACGATAGTCTTATCCATCTTGTCACTTGTCACAAGACCAACGAATGAACGTTTTGCCGGCTTTACAGTCTGAACAGCATTCTCTTCCACAGTTCAGCTCCTACAAATTCTCTCCAGCAGATTCTTTCTGCTGGATAAACGTATTAAGACGTGCTATCTCGCGGCGCATCGTACGTTTCTGCATCGGGTTATCAACATGGGCAACTATCATTTTGAAACGAAGATCCATGTACTTCCTCTTAAGCTCATCACGCTTTGTAACCAGTTCCTTATAAGACAGTTCTTTATCGTTCTTTTTCTTTGAATCAGCCATCTTATTTCCTCCTAGTCGTGTGTCGGCTTATATGCGATTTTTGTTCTGACCGGAAGCTTACTTGCCGCAAGCTCAAGCGCTCTGGCCGCAAGCTGAATATCAACTCCGCCGATTTCGAACAAAATCATACCAGGTTTTATCACGGCAGCCCAGAATTCCGGAGCTCCCTTACCCTTACCCATACGAACTTCAGCAGGTTTTTTTGAAATCGGTTTATCAGGAAAAACACGAATCCAAACATTACCTTTACGATCCAATTTACGATTGATTGCGACACGAGCGGCTTCTATAACCCTAGCGTTCAACCATGTCGGCTCCATAGCGACAAGTGCGATGTCACCGAAATCGATATTGTTATCGCGCGTAGCAAAACCCTTCTCGCGTCCGCGCTGCACCTTGCGGTGTATAACTCTTTTTGGTGCGAGTGGCATACATTAACTCCTTGCCTTTCTAGCAGACTCAGAACCTTCATTCTTATCCTGAGCCGGGCGGTTGCGTCTCGGTTTTCTTACAAGCTGACCTGCGTCCTCGTTCTGTTCGACTCCGTAGTTCATTCCGTTATAAACCCAGACCTTAACACCAATTTTTCCATAAGTGGTAAGAGCCGCATACGTTCCATAATCAATATCAGCACGGAGAGTATGGAGCGGAACACGTCCCTCCTTGTGCTCCTCTGTGCGGGACATATCTGCACCGCCAAGACGTCCGCTGAGGCGGACTTTTATACCCTGTGCCCCGGCACGCATCGCATTGTTAATCGCCTGCTTCATCGCTTTTCTGAAAGAACCGCGACCGACGAGCTGACGTGCGATATTCTGAGCAATAAGACTGGCATTCAAATCTGCACGTTTGATTTCTTTAATCTTGATCTGAACTTTCTTAGTCAACTGCTTCTGAATATCAGCGCTTATCTTTTCAATAGTTGCGCCCTTTACACCGATGATTACTCCCGGACGAGCCGTATGAATCACGATTGTAACACGCTGCGGATGACGTACTATCTCTATCTCTGCAATATCAGCATTCTTACATTCAGGAAGATCAGAAACCATTTTTCTGATTTTAAGATCTTCAAGAACCAGATCCGCATATTCACGTGGATCTGCATACCAACGTGACTGCCAGGTTTTGTTTACGCCAAGACGCAAACCAATAGGATTTACTTTCTGACCCACTTTATTCCCCCGCCTTTTCGTCAACGACGACGGTAATATGACACATACGTTTCAGAAGCTGATCGGCACGGCCGCGAGCGCGGAACCAGACTCTCTTGAGTCTCGGACCTTCATCGATTCTGATTTCCTTTACGTACAGCATATCTTCATCCAATTTGCTATTTGCATAAAGCGCATTTGCAGCAGCCGATTTCAGAGTCGCACTGATGAGTCCGGCACCTTTCTGCGGCATATTAGCCAAAATAGCCATAGCTTCCGAATAGGACTTCTGATTAATTACACGGGCGACAGGACGAACCTTTGTCGGCGATGCAATCAGGAATTTTGAAGTGGCTACATAACCTTTTTTCTCAGCCATAATATCCACCTACCTATTATTTAGCCTTCCCGGCTGTTTTATCTGAACCACCATGACCGCGGAATGTACGTGTAGGAGCAAATTCGCCGAGCTTATGGCCGACAAGGTTCTCCGTCACATATACCGGAATCCATGATTTTCCGTTGTAAACGGAAATGGTATTTCCAACCATCTCCGGAATAATCGTAGAGCAGCGAGAATATGTCTTTATCATCTTCTTGTCTGCTTCTTTATTCATCGCTATTACCTTTTTGTAAAGACTCTTGTCTACAAAAGGTCCTTTCTTAACAGATCTTGACACAGTTATCTCCTATGCAACTACTTCTTACGGCGAGAAACAATGAACTTGCTTGACGTCTTTCTCTTGTTGCGAGTCTGGTAACCTTTACAAGGCTGACCCCATGGAGTAACAGGGTTACGACCTTTACCGGCACCTTCACCACCACCAAGCGGATGATCCACTGGGTTCATGGCCATACCACGGACTGTCGGTCTGACACCAAGCCAACGTCTGTGACCGGCCTTACCGAGCTTAACATTCATGTGTTCTTCATTACCGACAACACCGATTGTGGCATAGCACTTTCCGTTGATTTTTCTCATTTCACTTGACGGCAGACGGACGATAACATAATCTCCCTCGCGGCCGGCAATCATCGCACTGGCACCAGCCGAGCGGACGAGCTGTCCACCACAACCAAGCGTAAGCTCGATGTTATGAATTGTGAATCCTACAGGAATCACATTGAGCGGAAGTGCATTTCCAACTGTCGGAGCTGCGTTCTCGCCGGACATAATCTTCTGTCCGACCTGAAGACCTTTTGGTGCGATAATATAACGCTTATCACCATCGGCATAAAAAATCAGGGCGATATTAGCACTGCGGTTAGGATCATACTCGATTGTCTTCACTGTTCCCGGAATTCCGTGCTTATCACGTCTGAAATCTATATCACGATAACGTCTCTTGTGTCCGCCGCCCTGATGACGCACTGAAATACGTCCTCCGGCTCCACGTCCAGCATGAGACTTTCTGCCTGACACCAAAGTTTTTTCGGGTCTATCGGTTGTCAGTTCATCTCTATGCAAGTCTACACGACCACGTGTACCTGCTGTAATCGGCTTAAATGCTTTAAGAGCCATTTCTTTCCCCTTAATCTAATACTTGGACTTAAACGCCTTCAAAAGCTGAAATTGTTTCACCCTCTGCAACGCGTACAATCGCCTTCTTATATGAAGCCGTGCGTCCAGGTCGTCCACGAAGCCGTTTCATTTTTCCAAGGACATTCATCGTCGTACAGTTGACAACATTCACATTAAAAAGGCGTTTTACAGCCTCCTTAATCTGCGTTTTTGTTGCATCCGGATGAACAATGAAAACATATTTATTCTGCTCGCGCAGGGCACTTGCTTTCTCTGAAACGACAGGCTCAATAAGAATATCTTCGTAGTTCATTATTTAGCCTCCTTATCTTCCGCATAAAATTCAGAAAGATTCTTGACCGCACCTTCGAGAGCAATAACCTTTCTTCCGTAGAACAGATCATGCGCACGCAGACGATTATATGCAAGGAAAGTAAGGTTCGGAATATTTCTTCCGGCCTGCCTGATCTTAGCATCATCATCTTTAAGAATGATTACCGTTCTTTCACCGTTTGCGAAATTATTCAGAATCTTAACCAGATCCTTCGTCTTTCCGCTTTCAACAGTAAAATCTTCAACAACTGTAAGTCTTTCTTCCTGTGCATGTTTGCTCAAGATTGACTTCATAGCCAACCTTTTGGCTTTTTTAGGAATCGCATAGCTGTAATCACGCGGCTTAGGTCCAAAAATTGTACCGCCACCTACCGTAATCGGCGATTTCTTATCACCACGACGTGCGTTACCTGTACCTTTCTGTTTGTACGGCTTGTTATTACTTCCATGAACTTCAGAGCGAGTCTTTGTGCAAGCAGTACCAACACGCTTATTTGCTAATTCATTTGTGATGGCGTAATAGATTACATCATCATTTACCGGGAGACCGAATACGTTATCATCAAGAGTGATAGTACGCAGCCCTTTACCATCGACTGAATAGACTTTCTTTTCCATAATACTCATCCTCTGCCGTTATTTCTTTACCGCGGACTTTACGATCAGCGTACAGTCTTTATTCCCAGGGACAGCCCCACGAACCATGATCACTTTAAGCTCAGGATCAACCTTTACGATTTTCAGATTCTGAACAGTAACCCTTCTAAAACCCATGTGTCCAGGAAGCTTGATGTTCTTAAAGCTGTGTCCAGGCGTTGTACATTCTCCAGTACCACCCGGCTCACGATGGAATTTTGAACCATGAGTAGCACGTCCACCATGGAATCCCCATCTCTTCATAACACCCTGAAAGCCTTTTCCTTTTGAAGTGGCAGTCACATCAAGAAAACGGCTGTTCTCAAAGAGTTCAAGACCAACAACATCACCTACATTAACTTCTTTCTCAAAGTCGCGGAACTCTTTCAAGTGGCGCTTTGGCGTGATGTTCTCCGGGAATTGTCCGGCATAAGGCTTTGTTGTTCTAGAAGCTTTCTTATCATCAAGTCCAAGAACAACCGCGTCATAACCGCAATTTTCCTTTGTTTTTTTAGCAACGACAACATTAGGCTCGATGTGGATCACGGTGACAGGAGTCAAATTACCGCTTTCATCGAATATCTGCGTCATTCCTACTTTTTTAGCAATCAGACCTTTCATTCTGATATTCTCCTATATGGAACCGAAGCTCCAGTTTATTAAGGTCGTCATCCCAGATCCAAGGGGACCGTACCTTCTAATCACTTATTGTGTTATCACAACATCAACACCGGCAGGAAGCTCAAGCTTCATCAGTGAATCCATAACATCCTGTGAAGGATTCATTATGTCAATAAGACGTTTGTGTGTACGCATCTCAAACTGCTCACGTGATTTCTTGTTTACATGCGGAGAGCGAAGTACCGTCATCTTATTGATTCTTGTCGGAAGAGGGATAGGACCAGAAACCTTTGCACCCGCCTTCTGAACTGTCTGCACGATGGCTTTAGCACTCTGATCGATCAGCTCGACATCAAACGCACGGAGTCTGACACGAATCTTCTCATTAGCCATTTACTTAATTCCTCCATTGCAGAGGAAAGACAGAACCAATCCGTCCAACCTCTGCAAAAACTAAAAACTACTCAATAATTTTTGTTACCTGTCCGGAAGCGATTGTATGACCGCCCTCGCGGATAGCAAGCTTAAGACCCTCGTCCATAGCAATCGGGTGAATAAGCTCACCGATAATCTTGACGTTATCACCAGGTTTTACCATGTCTGTACCCGGCTCAAGCTCGATTGTACCGGTAATGTCCGTAGTTCTGAAATAGAACTGCGGGCGGTAACCTGTAAAGAACGGACTGTGGCGTCCGCCTTCCTCTTTTGAGAGAACATAAATCTGCGCCTCGAACTTTGTGTGAGGGTGGATGGAACCCGGCTTTGCCAGAACCTGTCCGCGCTCGACATCTTTCTTGTCGACACCGCGGAGAAGAATACCGACGTTATCACCGGCGATACCCTGATCAAGAGTCTTCTGGAACATCTCGATACCGGTTACTGTTGAGGACTGTGTCGGTTTGATACCAACAATCTCAACAGGATCGTTCATATTGATTACACCGCGCTCGATACGTCCTGTAACAACAGTTCCACGTCCAGAGATTGTGAATATATCCTCAATCGGCATAAGGAACGGCTTCTCATCATCGCGGACTGGATCATCGAACCATGTGTCCATAGCGGCAAGAAGCTCCTCGATACAAGCTGTATTCTCAGGAGTAGGATCATTCAGAGCCTTAAAAGCAGAACCCTTGATTATAGGAGTATCCTCAGAGAATCCGTACTCTTTAAGAACATCCTTCACCTCTTCCTCAACCAGCATCAGCATCTCTTCGTCGCCGTCGAGCATATCAACCTTGTTAAGGAAAACGATAATCTTCGGAACTCCAACCTGACGTGCAAGCAGAAGGTGCTCACGTGTCTGAGGCATAACAGAATCCGGAGCTGAAACAACCAGAATAGCTCCATCCATCTGCGCCGCACCGGTAATCATGTTCTTGATATAGTCAGCATGTCCCGGACAGTCAATGTGCGCATAGTGACGCTTGTCAGACTGATACTCAAGGTGGCGGGTATTGATTGTAATACCGCGCTCTTTCTCCTCAGGAGCATTGTCGATTTCGTCATACTTAAGAGCCTTGTCACCATATTTGTTTGCACAATATGAAGTGATGGCAGCTGAAAGAGTAGTTTTACCATGGTCAACGTGACCAATGGTACCAACGTTCATGTGAGGTTTAGTTCTAACGAACTTCTCCTTTGCCATGTGTTTCTCCTTGCCGGTGTCCATTTAATTCCGGCATACTTATTTTTATGTGTTGCACTTTAAGCCAGAACAAAAAACGCACCAAAAGATACATATTCTGTTCGCAGACACACTTGATCAACAGAAATTCTGAGAATGACAGATTGAAACGGAAGATTTTTAATCCTTTCAACACAACGCCACATCACATTCGGAGCGTCATGACCCGCAACCACCGATCATTATCAAAAGATTTTCTGACAACTGGTTTGGTACATTCGAGTTTTAAGTCCGGAAGACCCAGCAGAAACCCAAAAACTTTATCAGTCATCTATACACAATCACTGCCGACGGCAATAATTCAAAAGTAAAGGGCCGCATATTCCTGAAAACCGGAAGACCGGTTAACTTTACGGATATGCCGGGAAAAACCCGCCTGCTCTCAAAGAACCCATCTCCTGTACTAGCATAAAACCATACAGGATAGTTCCGACTTTATACTATTTTTACAAAAAAAAATCAATAGTCTACAAAGAAAGGCGACAAAACAAAAAAAAAGGCACCCGGACTTCCGGATGCCATGAAAACTGAAAGACTACCAGCGGTAGTGTGCAAACGCCTTGTTCGCCTCAGCCATCTTATGTGTATCCTCGCGCTTTTTATAAGCGGAGCCGGTATTGTTGTAGGCATCCATCAGCTCGGCGGCGAGAGTATCCGCCATTCCGTGACCGCTTCTGGAGCGGGCCGCGTCGATAATCCAGCGCATTGCCAGAGCCTCACGGCGGGCATCACGGATTTCAACAGGAACCTGATACGTAGCACCGCCGACACGTCTTGACTTTACCTCGACCATCGGCTTAACATTGTCAAGCGCCTTCAGGAAAACCTCAAGCGGATCCTTGTCGGTCTTTGCCTTGAGATTATCCATAGCCTTGTAGACAATCTTCATACAGGTATCTTTCTTTCCGTCAAGCATCATGCGGCAGACGAATTTTGAGATAACCTTGCTGTTATATTTTACATCCGGCATCATCGGACGTTCGACTGATTTCTTATGTCTTCCCATCTTACGCCTCCATTATGCCTTAGGTTTCTTTGCTCCGTACTTTGAACGGGCGCGCTTGCGGTCCTCGACACCGAGAGTATCTTTTGTACCGCGGATTATATGATAGCGGACACCAGGAAGATCCTTTACACGTCCACCACGTACCAGCACAACCGAGTGTTCCTGAAGATTGTGACCAATTCCAGGAATGTATGCTGTAACTTCAATACCATTGCTCAAGCGAACACGGGCAATCTTTCTGAGAGCCGAATTCGGCTTCTTCGGAGTCTGGGTCATGACACGCGTGCAAACACCGCGTTTCTGCGGGCAGGACTCAAGTGCGGGAGCTTTAGTTCTGTTTGCGGCAGACTTGCGACCCTGACGGATCAACTGATTAATTGTAGGCATCGCCTATTCTCCTATATTTAATTCCGGTCAGCACCCCGGAAAAGATGAACAGAATGATTTACAGGTTTGTGTATTCTAATAAATTCGGAAAATGAATTCAAGAGGAATTCGAGCTTCACGCTCCGGCGTGGCCGCAATGTTACTGCCCCCGGAGATTCCCGTGTCGCGGCACGGGAATGACATTGGCGTCATTTTCGGGCGGAATTCAATGTCATTGTCCGGCGTGACCGGACAACCGCACAAAAAAAATCCCCCGCCCGGAGGACGCACTCTACCGAACGCCGGCCGGACGGAGGAAATTAAGGATGATTCAAAGAATCAAAGAGTTACTTGTAATATATTGCAGCTATCTGGAAATTATAATTCGCTTTCTGGAATTGAATTTCAAGAGCTGTAATGGAAGCCCAGCTGTCCACCTCAGATATTGAGTTATCTTCTGTCCAGCACACCCAACCTGCACCAGGAACAAGTTCCGAAAATTTCGTATTATCAGACGGGTAAATCTTGTTCGTCTCATTTTTGTGGGCATCATCCTGTACATACACCAACTTGAGGTCATTGCTTCCTTCAAGTCCACTCTTACCTTTCATCATAAGGCACACACTCTTTCCTGTAAGGTCAAGCGGTGCGTCAAATGTAATTTTCATTGTGGCATAACTGCCGTTTTCAGAACCTTCTTTGAGAGATAAATCAAGAACTTTACCATAAGTATCATCACTTACAAGAGTTGCCTCATATCCACAACCAGGAGCAGTTAAAGAACCCGGCAGTTCCGTCATTGAGCCAAAATCAAGGAGCGCAGTCGCTCCTTCCGGAACAGCGGAAACTATTGCACCAGGAGCCGGCGGAGCTTTGTACGTAAGTTTTGTCAAAGTGACATCATATCCCTGAATACGAAGACCGTTTGCCTTTACGATCGCCAAATCAGTCTCATTCATTTTAAATGACAGTGTCGAAGCGGAAACTGTAACGCAACTGTATTCATTTGCGTTCAAATCGGATGCTATACCATCAAGAACAGACCAACCTTCTCCGTTGGAACAAAGTTTTACCTGATGATATGATTCAGTACCAAGTGTCACATAAAGGGTGAAAGTACCGCCAACCTCGCAAGAAGCAAATTTGTCGGCATCGATTCCAAGCGATGCAGCCCACTTTGTCCCCATGTCAACTGAGCCAGTCCAGATAACACCAGATTCTGTCGGCTCAACCGGAGTCGGCTCCGGCTCGGTTTTGTTCGCCTCCCACTTTGCCTTGAGGGTGATGTCGCCTGTGACCGGGGTGTCGAAATTATACTCCGCGTCGCCGAGGAGCCAGCCTTTGAACGTGTATCCGTCCTTCGCCGGGTCGGTAGGCTTCGCCGCCTTCTCGCCGCTCTTCACGGTTACTGCCGCCACCGCGGAGCCGCCGTCACTGTCGAACGTCACCGTGAATTTCTGCACCGCCTTGACCTTTACGTAGAGCGTCGTGTCCGCGGTGATTTTTGTTGAAGTGTCGAACGCCGCCGCAAGAGCCGCGGCCGTGTAGAGTCCGTCATACTCGTACTCGCCGAGCGACGCGATCTTGCCCTTGGCGGCCTCAAGCTGCGCGTCGGAGATTTTGTCTCCGTCGTTCACCTTGATGCTGTCGGTTCCGAGGACAGTTCCGTTCGCCTCCGCCACGACATTGAACGTCACGGTGAATTCCTTGAGAGCCTCCGCTCCGAACCTGGCGTAGAACGTCCTGTCGCCGGTGCTGCCCTTCGCTATCACGGCAGGGCTCACGCGGTTCTGGAAATCCTTGTCGGAATACCAGCCCTGGAACACAGGAGCCGCAGCCGGTCCCGTCGGATCCTTGAGCGTTATGTCTTCTGATTCGATTGTGTATTTATCGGGATTTTCGGAGCTGTTCGTTCCGCCGTTCAGCTCGTAGGTGATTGTGTAGGCGT
>ERZ808286.95-NODE-95-length-71393-cov-4.648042_pt1 | contig 71393 bp, 43 predicted proteins | sample MGYA00521276_ERZ808286 | MGnify/ENA primary metagenome ERZ808286 (study PRJEB31516, sample SAMN03275607) | gut metagenome | biome: mammalia-associated habitat; material: feces | host: Papio cynocephalus | place: Kenya | collected 2012-08-01 ... | reverse complement strand
GACTCGAACCCGCGACCCGCTGATTAAGAGTCAGCTGCTCTACCAACTGAGCTAAGGGACCAACGCGCATTATGATATATCAAAGAGTGGGTGTCCGCAAGGTGTTTCTACTTGGTCTAATTAATGACCTTTTTACCTTAAAACACGCAAAATAGTTCGTGACTCAATTAAGACAAAAACCGCTTTGGTTTCCCCATAAGCGGTTTATTGTTTTTGTAGTTTATTCAGTAAAACTAGGCTCTCGACTCAGCAAAGAAATAGAGAGGCTTGGCTTCAGAGTATCCGCAATATTCCTCGAATTTACTAGTCTTATAATATTCAAGATAGACACTACCAGCCTTCATTGTAAACGCACCGGTTGTAGAACTGGCAGCAACAGTCCAGTCCATGGTTCCGTTTTTAGCATTGGAGCTCGAGGAATTAATAACGGTATAGTGCGTTCCAGATGTGTAGGCATATAAATAGTTGTCAGCGTCTGCGTCGTGAAACTTAAACGTTCCATCCGTATCACCTTTTTCAAGAGTGAACACAGTTCCATTGAATTCGTCGCCGAGTTTTTCATCGGTAACTTCATCTTCTCCTACGTTCAAGTAGTAAGAGTTTTGGATTGTGTTCACAAGGGTTTTAACAGTTCCACTAGCAGCATTGGCAATAACAAGTTTGGACCCTTCTCTCACTTCATCGATAGAAGTAACAAGTTTGTATACGGCTTTGTCAGCAGTCCCAGCAACAGTGATTGTCGCGGTCGCGACCTTGGTTTCGTCAGCAACGCTCTTGGCGGTGATGTGGGCTACGCCTTCTGCAACGCCGGTGACATAGCCACTGCTTGTAACAGTAGCGACTTCTTCATTATCACTGATCCAAGTGACTGCTGGATTGGCTCCAGCTGGAGCGATGGTTGCATTCAATTGCATGCCGGCTCCGACTTTGAGGCTTCCAGTGGTTTCGGATAGCGTGATAGATTCGACTGCCTCATAAGTTGGAACAGCATTAGTAACAAACATGAGAATCGATGTGCTGCCATGCTCAGTATATCCAGCTGGATAAGCAGTCACGGTGTAACGGACTCCGTTTAAGAACGTAAATGGGCAATTGTAAGTTCCAATATTAATGGTTTCACCATCAATTTTGAATGAGGTCTTTCCACTAGCAACCGTCGCAGTTGATGTGAAGGTATAAGGAACAACGTCTTTTGGTAAAATCGGAGAGGCTGTTTGTTTCCAGCCAGAGGTAATGGAAGAAGTCAATTCGACCGGCGTTTTGAGCGTTGGTTTCGCTCCAACACCAGCAGCAACCTTTAAGGTAGCGTGAGTCGACTTGTCCGTTGGGTTATAGCTGCCCATTTGGAACATTTGAGTGAAATAAGAGAAAATATCGCCGGTTACAGCAACATAATCGCCGATTCCAAAATTACCACTAGAAAGAAGGTCGTCTTTGCTATAAACGTAAACGGCACCCGTTCCGTCATCAATGATAAAGCCATTCAGATTGTCTTTAGCAACAATCGTGCCGTAAAGAGTAACGCCATTTTGAGCAGTCGTGATGCTACCAATGGCCGTTTTTTCAATGTCGTTCACGGTGACATTCACTTCCGCTTTGACAGTCGGATCGGCTTCTAAGGTAGCGACAACCTTGGTCGAACCAGCCGCAACGCCGGTGATTAGTCCGGCCTTAACAGTAGCGATGGTTTCATTTTCCGATGTCCAAATGACGTTTTGATTCTCGCTATTGGAAACGGTTTTCGTGACGAGTTCTTTTCCACCAACTTTCAATGTGACGTTTGTCTTATCAAGTGTGATACTTGCTTTGAGCACTTCACTCGATTCGGAGCTCGACTCTCCACCGGCCTCGGAGCTCGATTCTGGCGTGACATTGCTCGACTCCTTGTTTCCTTCGCTTGTGGAAGGGGTTGGGGTCGCGCTGCTAGTTGGAGCAGTGCTTGTGTTATCCCCACCACCATTCGTGCAGCTTGCCATAACGAAAGCAGCCGCGATGGTAAGAGGAAGAAGTATGATCTTACGATTCATTTGCATTTTCTCCTTATGAAAATCATTTTGATGCACCTCCATTTTAACCCTTGTAGATATAGGAAGCAAACATTTCGGATGCTCAAGATGAAAAAAGGCCACCATAAAGGTGGCCAATTCGTCGTTACAGATTATTTACGGGAAAGCGTCGCAAGATAATTGATATCTTTTTTCGCTGCATTCCGCAAAAGGATCGAACGAACGAGATTCGTCGTCCCAATTGCAAGTAGTACCACGCCAAGGCTCAAGCAGAGCACGCAGATAACGAATTGGAGAGAGGCAAAATTAACGCCCGTAATCTTGTTTCTCTCTTTCTTGAGGGAAAGAAAGATAAAGAGGATGCCAACAATGAGAGAAATTGCACCTAAAACCTCGAAACAAAGGGCATTCTGAGATAAATCATATCCCTTGATGTCCCGCTTATGAGCGGCTTGGGAATAGACAGAAACGTCTTCGGCGGCGATTTCATCCGCCCAATCCGTCCCCTCTTCATTTCCTTCCCAACCCAAAGTGAAGTCGGAAGTGTTGAAACGCGGTTTTAACGCTTTTTCCTTTTCTTTCATATAGAACCTCTCATTTAATACGTTCCATTAATGGTGACGTCTAAGGAAGACACAATGGTGATTTGATCACGATAATTCTTGCCAGAGGAAGAGATGTAATTCCCCCATATTCCGGTAAGACTTATCTTTTTGGCTTGGTATTCGGTGGTGATGAGGCGAGAAGCGATTGCCATTTCTTCTTCCGAATTCGCGTTGTTGTAGGTCAAAACGTTGCCTTCTTGGCCCTTATAGTTATACACATATTGGGCGCCTGCCGGATTGTAATAGTTGGTGCCTCCCGTATAGAACTTATAAGAATGGGAATTCTCCGTCCCGTACGTAACGAGGACGTTTTGATCTTCGACGATGCGGACCGCATTATCGGTGTTTTTCGTAGAAGTGGTCTTCGCGCCAAGCGAACCGAAGAAAACCAGTTTATTGCTGGAACAATAGAATGGATAGTGGGTATTGTAGCGATCCACTTCGTGGATACCACCATCGGTGAAAGTCGTATCCTGGAAGCAATAGACATCATCTTCGAAGGAGACAAGGACATGATTCAGGTTATTATGATTGGTGCCGCCGCCATATTGGCTATATTGCTCTTGGGTGAGCTCAATTGGCTTAATCTTGTCCGCGGAAACAGATTTCAAAGAATCGATTTGGATATCGCGATATGGGTCAGCGTCAAAATCGTGATAAGAAACACCCATCATCTGAAGCGTGCCAGAATAAGAAGAAAGCACACCGATGACGCTCACATAATCGCCAACCTTAATTGGGGTTTGAGCGTATGTGAAAACATACATGCCATACGCCTCAGGGAGAGAGCCATCAGCTGGTATATCATATGACGGCTTATCTTGGAAATAGAAAGCACCATTGATTTTGCGCGTCACATAGCCAGAAAGCTTATAAAGCGTTTTGGAGCAATTTGTGTGCGTATCATCCACGTCGAATAAAGGAGTGCTAAGAGTGTATGGTTTTGTAGTTGTAATTGTGACGGACTCGTAGACTTCCTTTAACGTCTTTTCAACTGGCGGGTTATCTTTCGAATAATAGAAATAGTTCGGATCAGGCATGCCGCTATATTGGTGGCGCTTATTGACTTGGGCGGATTTATTAGCGGCGTCAAAGGCCCAATAGAAATCCTCGCCCATATCTTCGACGGAGCCGATGCCTTGGGAGAATCCTTGGTAAACCATTTCGAGGTTCAAGCAGCGGAAATCATTGAGCTCTGGCTCTTCTTTTTCACTATACCAAACGTAAGCAAGGGAACGCTGATTGCCATCCGCCGTTGCCGATTTATTGTCATCCCCACGCGCCCAACCTTGGGATTCGAGAATGATATGCTTGGCCTTGGACAAGGTTTCTTTATTGAAAATAGAGGCGCTTTTCCCCCACTCTTCTAACTCGGAAGTGGATTCAGGTGTATCGATGCCTAAATAACGGATTTTGACGGTGTAACCATAATTGAGCGTCGTAACGTGCGTGGTGTCACCATCAGCATAATTGAGGAATGCTTTATCCCCACTGTTATATTCGGTTTGCATTTGCTCAACGCCATTCACGCGGAAATCAAGATATTCGGGCGCGTTCATGACGTTATAGAAAGTATCTTCATCGATATTGAGCTTAAAACGGTCAACCCAGTCAACGTCTTTGTCGACGACATAAGAGGCGCTGATTTTGTTTGTGCCTTTCTTTAGAAGGTAGGAGTAAAAACCATCCTCCCCTTTAGCGACGGTTTCGCCGTTCACTGTGACTTTGTCGACGAAGAAATCGGCGATTGGCTCGACTTTGAAGCGAAGCGTGTCGCCTTCTTCATACGAAGCATCTCCGTTTTCAACGGTCACTTTGCCATAATGGCTATTCGCCGTAAGATCCACCCACGTCGCCTTATTGCTTGTAGTAGAAGAAGAAATCGATGGGACGGAGCTTATAACGCTAGGTTCGCCATTGCCACCACAAGAAGCGAGTAAGCTCGTGGCGATGAAAGCGAAGAGTAAACTGAGTGCTTTTTTCTTCATAAATCATTCTCCTTTGGACTTAATAGGTTGGTTTCGTGGCTTTTACGGTGTTGTTATAGGCGTCTTGGAAAGCCTTATCCACGGATTTGCCTTGGGCGATGATATAAGTAAGAATCTGCCCAACTTCATCACGCGCTTTCTCAGAACCAAGGAAGACCGCGGAAGTCATGTATTTGTCGCGAAGAGATGCCGTCGCGGCAGGGATGGCGTATTTCAAATCCGCGTCTTTTTGAGCAATCCATTCTTTGTATTCGTTTGTCTCGAAAGAAGAAACGCGGACTGGATCATAGGAGTTCTGCATCGCGAGTTTGGCATTATTCACTGGGTTTGCGAGCTCTTTATAGAAGAGCCAGGCACCCTTATGAATATACGGATTGTCGTTATTGAAGAAGCAGATAGAAGGACCTTGTTGAATGTATTTCGGCGTTTTTCCTTCTGGATAAGGAACTGCGGCTAAACCAACGCGGAAATTGCTAGAAACGTTATAGCTGCTGCCGCCCGTTGAACCGATGCTCATCGCCGATTGTTTGGCCGTGAAATAGTCGTTTGTATATTTCCCACCCAATAGCCCTTTCGTGATGAAAAGGCCATCTTGATAAAGCTTTACGACGTCGCTTACGAACGCTTTCGCTTCTGGGTTATTGAATTTGATATGATCTTTTGGCTTAGAGATATTCTCGTTAGTCGTGTATTCAATACCTCTCATCGCGAATTGCGAAATAAGGAGGTTCGAGTCACTATCATAACCAACAGGGTAGAATTCGTTCGTCACTCCTTCTTTTTTGAGGTCTTCCTTCATCTTTTTGGAGACGGAAACCATTTGCTCCCAAGTGACTGGGACATCATAAACGTATCCATCATGCGCTTGCAGCCATGTTTTTAAGGCATTAAGCTGTTCGTCCGTGGACGAAGATGCGCTAGCAGGTTGACGAAGCGCCTCATATTCGGAATTGGAAGCGAATTTCTTGCTGTTTGCGGGGTTATCGCCAAAGAAATAGTTCATGTTGTAGTACATAATCTCGGTGGATTTGTACATTGGCATGGACCACTGTCCTTTGAACTGATAATCGCTGCCTTCCTCATAAAAAGCGGGGACAAAGTCTTTGATATCGTCTTCGCTATAACCAAAATCCGCATCTTTGATGAAATTGTCCAAACGGAGAATCGCGCTATGCTCAATGCGCTGTCCCATATAGACGGAGAAGTTATCGGGGTATCCCATCGTCAAAGCAGGGATTTCATTCGAAGCGAGTTTTTGCTTAATCGCGTCAGAAAGACCTTCGTATGTGCCAGCAATTTTTTCCTCAACGACTTTGTATTTCCCTTGGTATTTATTGTTGAAACCATCCATGATTTTGCCCAAGTTCGTGCTCTTCTCATGACCTAAGCAAGACCAGAATTTGATAGTGACTTCACTCGATGGATCATCCCTAGGAAGAACAGCGTCGACCACATCGACCTGCTCGAACTCTGAGGTTTCTCCATTAGAATTAGAGGAGTTAGGGTTGCCTCCTTGAGAGGACTCTTCTGCTTCGTTCCCTCCGCAGCTAGCGAGGGTAAGGGCGCTGAGCACCCCCATGAGGGTGAGGGTCAATAATTTTTTCTTGTTTTTCATATTGGAATTATCTCCTTAAAAATTATCCTTTTATACCAGCGCGGGAAACGCCACGCATAATATACTTTCTGAAGAAAATGAAGACGAGCAAAAGCGGGACCGTAACAACCACGGTCGCAGCCATCTGCGCCCCATAATCATCATAATTTTCGGCCGTAGAGAAGGTTTCACGCAAGCCGTTCGTGATAAGATAAAGCTCTTTATGCCCGGTTGTGATGAGGTTTGGCCAGACATAAGCGTTCCACGCGCCCATAAGCTTGAGAATGAAAATTGTGGTCAAGGTTGGCATCGCCAAAGGAACCATGACTTTCCACAAATACTGCCAATCCGACTTTCCATCGACTTTTGCCGCTAGATAAAGCTCGTTCGGAATCTGCTTGAAATTCTGGCGGAGCAAATAGATGTAAAAAATGGAAATCATGAACGGGATGATCATTGCTGTATAGGAAGCGATCGCGTTCGTCCCACCCGTTAAGCCGAGGAGAGAAACGGAAATGTAGTTCGAGATGACCATCATTTCCCCTGGAATCATCATCGTGGAAAGAAGAATCCCAAAGAGGAAGTCGCGACCCTTAAATTCAAGGCGCGCAAATGCAAAGGCGGCGAAAATGGTTGTGATTAACGTCCCAATTGTTGAGAAAATGCCAACAATCAAGGTGTTTTTGAGCAACACGCCAAAATTGAGGCGGCTCATCGCAGAAGCATAGTTATCGAAGCGGAATACCTCTGGCCACATCGTCGGGACAAGACGCTTGATTTCCGCACCGCCCTTCAAAGATGTGATAAGCATCCAATAAAAAGGGAAAATCATAATAAGGGCGAAAACCGTCAAAAATAAGTAAATGAAAACCAAACTGACGATCGAAGCGATTCTCCCCAATTTCTCTTTTTTCTCTGTCGATAGTTTCTCATCGGCGAGAACAAGGTGCAATTCTGGATAATTGTTTTCCATAATTAATAGTGAACCCTCCGTTTCGAAACCTGGAATTGAATCCCAGTGAAAATCAAAATGATGATGAATAGAATCACCGCCGCGGCGCAGGCATACTGTACGAAATTGTCGCTAATCTGCTCATAGATGAAATAAACAATGGTATGCATGTTTCCTGGGCCCGTGTTGATATCGAAAGCGCCACCGTTCGTGCCGAACAAGCCGATGACGGAATTGTATTCTTTGAACGCTCCGATGAAAGAAGTGATGGCAATATACATGATTTGTGGAGACAAAAGAGGGACCGTGACTTTCATGACGGTTTTGAAGTGAGATGCCCCATCCACTTTCGCCGCATCATAATATTGCTTATCGATGTTTTGAAGCCCACCTAAGAAATGAGAATCTTGTAAGGCAAGGAATGCCAAACGATGTAAAAGCAAATCGCGAAGAACGCAGACCAATAATTGACTCTTTCCCCTGTGGCGATATTCATCGAAATCCAAGGATGGCCTTGAATCCCAAACAATGCATTGAATAATCCGTACTGTGTATCAAAGATAACAGAGAAGACCATACCGATCGCAATCGCATTGGTGACATAAGGCAAAAAGAAGACAGTTTGGAAGAATTTCTTAAAAGCCTTAATCGAATTCAAGCCAATTGCAATCGCAAGGGCCAAAATAATGGAGGCCGGAACGGTGACGAAAGTTAGTAAAAGAGTGTTTGGCAAAGCAGTCACCATGACTTCATCAAAGAAGGAGATGCCATCTTCGTTCCCATTTGGCGAAAGAATTGCAAGATAGTTCCCAAATGTGAAGCCATCACTCGTCCCTAAAACGTAATCGTAATCCTTCAAGAAGGAAACAACGAACGTGTTAAGAATCGGATAAAAGGTGAAAACGGAAAGGAGGATGATGACTGGTGCTAAATATAGCCAGGCTTTCCAGTTATTCTTACTTTCCATAAACGCCCTCGAATTCGATTCTTTCTTCGGTATCGTGGTCAAAAACAAAGAGTTTATTCGGACGGATGCCAAATTTCATTTTGCCAACCTTCGCTTGGATATCGCTATCGATGATGATCTTGATTTCGTCCCCCATGAACGAATCGTGCTTCGCTAAAAGGGACATATCGCGCCCCATCGTGACAATCGCGGAAACGTCGAGTGTCAAAACGCGTTTGGAGGCTGGTGTATGCTCATCGGCTAAGAAGCCTTCTGGGCGGATGCCGACATAAACTGGCTTATCGTCCCCCACGAATTGCGAAGAAGTGCAAATGACTTCGTCCCCGATGCGGAGCGCTCCACCCCCAATCACGCCTTCAAAAACATTGATTGGCGGCGTGCCGAGGAATTTAGCAACGAAGAGGTTCTTCGGGTTCTTGTAAACTTCCTGTGGAGCGTCTTCTTGCATTTTGACGCCGAGTTTCATAACGACGATGCGGTCAGAGATGGACATTGCCTCTTCTTGGTCGTGAGTAACGAAAATCGTGGTGATACCGGTTTCACGTTGAATGCGGCGAATCTCTTCACGGGTTTGTAAGCGAAGGCGGGCGTCGAGGTTGCTCAAAGGCTCATCGAGAAGCAAAACGCGTGGCTTCTTGACAAGGGCGCGGGCAATCGCGACACGTTGCTGCTGTCCACCCGAGAGCTCGCTTGGCTTACGGGAAAGGTATTCATCAATCTGAACGAGACGGGCCGTTTCTTGGATGAGGCCATCCATTTCATCCTTCGTGAGTCTTCTTTTTTCTAGAACTGGGCTACCACCGACGAGGATTTCGCCTTTTTCGTTGACGGTTTGGCCTTTCGCGGTAAGTTTTTCCATTTCCTTATCGATTGATTGCTGGAGCTCGTTGATTTTTGCTTCCTTGAGAGCTTCGAGTTCCTCTCCACTTGGAACCAAATGAAGACCGTATTTGAAGATGGTTTTCGCTAAGCTCGAAACGATATGATATTCGAAAACGAGTTTGCGGATGGATGCTTCTTTGGAGATTTTCCCCTCGAATGTCGACGAACGGATGATCTCAACGATTCTATCCGTTTCGTTTGTGAGTAACTCAATAAGTTTTTTCGAATGGATGATTAAGTAATCTTTCTTGTTCGTTTCAACCCTGAGGTTCGTCAAAGGGAAGCGAACGTTGTCATAAACGGTCATATGCGGATACAAAGCATAGTTTTGGAATACCAAGCCGATTCCGCGCTTCTCTGGCGTTAAGTTTGTGACATCGTCATCGCCAAACCAAATTTCGCCAGACGTTGGGGCTTTTAAACCAGCGATCATATAAAGCGTGGTTGATTTTCCGCATCCAGAAGGACCTAGTAACCCAAGCAATTCGCCGTCCTTGATATCCAAATTGAAATCATTGACCGCGGTCGTGTCTGGGATGTTCTTCTGGGGGTTACCCGGGAACGTCTTCGTAAGATGTTTGATTCTAATTTCCATAGAGTTAGGGGACTCCTTACATCATTCAATAAGTCTATTATTCTATAAGTTTGAGAAATCTTTTACAAACAATTCCAAAACGCATTCTCTTTCGCCTCGAAACCAAAGCGACAAACGGCTCGATTATTGCGAAGAAAAGTATCTTTTTCATCATCGCTTTTTGCCTTTAGAAAATCTTCGCTCAAACGGCAATGCGTTTTAATCATTTGGATAAATGGAAGTCCGGATTTTCAAGACGAGCCGCTTCTTTGAGCCGCTTCGCCTCAAGATAATCCTCGACATTGAGGTAAACGGTATCGTAAGTGACGTCCACGACGTATTGGGAGAAAAGATAATCCACGAGATTTTCTTTTCGTTTGCTCCAAAAAAGCATTCCCGTGGAAAGGGCGAAAGGAATCAAAAACGCGAAAAAATCCAAAAGGTAATAAACGAAATAGATGAAAAGGAAGCGAAACAGGTATTGTTTTGCTTTGATATTGAGTGCATTACTCCCAATAAGGGCTAGATGTAACAAATGTTTACCAAGAGTTTGTCGCCCCCGTTTCCAAATCACGAGCGGGAAGAACAAATAAAAGAGACAAATCGAAGCAGTCAAGCAAAGAAAGAATTCGATTGCCCCATAAAGAAATAGCTTTCTTGACGCTTCAGCGTAATCCCCGGTTTTGAAAAGCTCTGCTAAGGCGTAATCCTTTGTTTCCGTGACATAAAAATCATAAAGATAATTGGGGTTCACATTGTTTTCCTTGATGGTTCCATCGCTATTCCTAGAAAATAAGAAAACATCATCTTGGCGAGCTTCTATTTTTCGTTTGTTGTATTCTTCGCGAATTGACGCATTGGAGAATTTGCCATTCTCATAGAAACCATCAAGTCTCATCGAAAGAAAATCTTTTTTGTCGCCATACGTGAGGAGCGGGCAAGATTCACTTGCGGTGTATTCGTAAATCGCTTGCCCATCCTCCATATAAAGACCGGATTCTTTTTGGAGTTCCGTCCGGATTGCGGTTTGTTCTTTAGCAAACGGGAGAGAGGAAGCGGCCATATTGACCAAAGAAAATAGCGTCATCGATAGAAGAATCGTGAGGACGAAATCAATCAAAAAAGCAAGCGCTCTTTTTCCGCGGTGTGCTGGATGATATACCAGTTCTTCTTGCTTCGCTTTTTGTGTTTCTACCATGCTAAGCCTCTTTCTTTTCCTCTAGCGGAGTGCCTTTTTCTAATTCTTCGGTGTCTTTAACGAGGAGACGAGCGGCAAGCTCAGGCAAGCCTTGACGATTTTTCCCAAAAATCAAAGTGAAAACGGAAATGATGGCCATTAGCAAAGACGCTAGAAGAAGATAAAGGAAGCGAAAATAACCAAAGGAAACAAAGAGGAGCCCCCACTGTGAAAAGAAAAAGAGCACAAGAGCAGGTATAGAAGAATACATTAATAAGCGAAGTGAGCTCTTCACGAAATAAGAATAAAACTTAGGAGAGGTTTCTTCTTCGGTAGAATAAGCGAGCTTATGAAGATGGTAACCTAGCGTCACCTTTCGCTTGCTAATAAGTGGGAACAGTTCACAAAGTGCGAAAGCAAAAACGTAGGAGAAGAAAACGGAAAGCAAATATCCCAAAGAGTAGCTATTATACGCAATAGAGAATGCCTTTTGATGGGATAGATATGGCTCGTAGTGGTTTTCCACTTCTTTGATAAAAACATTTTCGGCAGAAAGGAAGGCTTTTTGTAAAGATAAATAATAAATAGAGCCCCCCGCATCCCCGTATACGAGATATTCCGCGATGTTTTTCGCTTTTTTGAAATCCAATTGTTGATAAACGGATAGCTCCTCCGTGACTTTCGTAAAATAGTCGCGATAATCCGCCTTCGCGTACGTAAATGCGGTTGAGTAAAGGAAATCTTCTTTATTCGCTTGGTAATCGACATCGTTATAAACATAAGAAGAAAGGGAGGCATGAGCAGGTTTGAACGAATAATAATAATAAGAAATGCGATCATGAAGATAGGTTCCGCTTTTCTCAAGGAAAGTATCTTCGATGGAGACATCTTTTGCCGAAGCATGGGTCAATGGATAAGGCACATTGTTCAAGTAATACGCGGTTTGGGTAAGCGTGATGATATATTCCTTTGCCAGATCGTTTAACGGCGTGAGCTTTTTGCTTTCGCTATCATAAGGCTGCAAACGTGTCTCGCTCACGACTTGCCGCAATATCGTCGTTTCCTCGGTGATTCTATTTTTCTCTTCTTTTGTGGAGGGTAAAGCACCAAAGATTGGTAAACCCGCCAAAGCGAAAACAAGCATGGACAATACGAAAGTAATTCCATAGTCGCATAACGAAGACAAAAAAATCTTTCCTTTTTTGGCTAACGTATTGTTCTTATAGGGAGAATAAAGAATCTGTTTATCCATCGATAATAATCTTAACCGAAAGAAGCAAAAACTTGAATGAAAGGCTACTCCTCTTTCTTATTCTCTTCTGCCCCGAATATCTCCTCACGTCCCTTTTTGATGGACTCGATGTCGATGACTTCCACTTCTTTCACATTGGCTTCCGAAACGGCAGCATCGCGACTAGATTCGCCCGATAGATGACGTTCCTCGTCATCGGCGTTCTCGTAAATCTCGCTCTTTTTACGCTCCACGACGACCGTTTTTCCCAAGCGATCTTGAAGAGCCAAGGAGTTCGGGTTCCGTGCCCCAACCATAGTGATATAGTCGATCAAACAAACAAGGAACAGCAGGAAAACGAGATATAGATTCGAAATTGGAGCGATTACGTAAATAGAAGCGATAAGAAACATCACTCCTGAACGAATCAGTTTGCTAACGGGTCTCACGCGATACCCGTCTTGCCCCACAAGGCACGTACCAAACGCGAGCTTTCCGATCGTCTGACCATTTTTCATAAGAACCGGGATAAGGAAAAAGAAAGCGAAGGAAAACGGCAAATAACAAATGAGTCGGATTGCCCAATTCGTCATTTTGGAATGCTCGCTCATCGTTTGGTAATAGGGTTGCTTGGTAAGCACTTGATTGGCTTGGACGAAAAGTGACTTATCCGCGCCATAGAAATAGGAATTCAATTTGTTGATAAGCTCCGCTTTCGCCGTCTCATCGTTGCCTTGAATCACGGCTTCGTATTGGCTTTGCAAAGTGGCAGGCAAGGAGAAATCGACCACCCCCGTCGCCTCATTGACCGCATAACGATAATACTTGCTTTCTCCATACAATTTGCTTTCGTCTTTCGTGATCTCCTCTTTTGTGAGATTTTTCGTAGAGTCATAATCAGGAAGTCCCAAAACGATGGTATGAAAATATTCCCGGCTATATTTGATCCCATTTTCTCCTTCGCGGTTTTCAATTCGCCAATCATTTGGACAGAACTCGTTATAAAAATAATCCAAAGAAGAATAATAAATCGGATAGAGAGATGGCGCTTTGTTCCCAGCGCTCGATTCTTGGACATAGTAAGAAGTCGCCGCGACTTGAATAGATGTTTTGCTTTCGTCCGCGTATTCGAAAAGCTTCGAATCGGTTGCAAAAGCGTAGAAATTGATAGTATCCGCTTTGGAACCCATGCTCTCAGCGAGGACATTCGTGCCTAGCGTGTAAAGCAAAGTGAGATAAAGAGCGAACGTGAGAACAAAATCGAGAGCGAAAGCCCCGATGCGCTTTCCTAAGGAAGCGATATGAATTGTGTCTTTCATTTTTTCCATATGCAAAGTCTAGTCGGGAGAAGGGAAAAAATCCATAGAGAACGAAGAAAGGGCGGAAGACCGCCCTCGGAGAAAAGTCCCTTCTTACTTGTTATAGTCAAGAAAACCATCACTTTGGGTGTTTTGCTTCACCCATGTATTCCATTCTTCGTCGTTTTTCAATAATTTCCGCTCACGGATGCCGCCGAATCCGACAAGCTGGACATAATTGCTCGTTCCTTCTTTTACGCGATAGCTATCTAACGAAACAGATTGGCGGGCACCCCATGTGACAAAATTATATTTGCTAACCAAATAGGATTCGCAAGCGCTTAAGATATTAAGCCTTGTCTCCCCTACGGCTCTCGTCTCGCTATATTTTCCGCTATTGAGCTCATAGTACCAATTTCCTTCGCGTTTTCCGCTTCCGTCTCCCCCAAGCGTCATTCCGACGATTTCGTCTTTTTTTACGCCAAGCCCACCTTTTTTAGGACTCCAATCACCCGTTTTTAGGTTGATTTCAAGATAATCGCCATAAACTGGATCGGGCTCATACATCAAGGAGGAAGAGGTATATACTTCGAGCAAACCAAACGGATCGAAGATGGAACCTCCCCAGGTAGAAATGCCAAAATCGCAAGAACCTGCCCGGATATGCTCGCTATAATCACTTCCACTGATGACAATCTCGATATCGAGCTTTCCATCTAATTTCGTTCCTTTGACGAGCTTTTTATAGGAATCAATGATCCAGCGAATCCGCTTGCTCCATCCTTCGTTATAGCTTTCCCAGATGAGATGGACGTTCTCTCCTTCTTTGTAGTGTCCTTCTTTGCTGGATGCGTTTTCTTCCGCAACCGCTTGGTCAATGAACTTCTTCGCCTCTTCGACATCATAACCAAAATAGTTGGGCTTTCCATCCGCATCTTTCCCAAAATTATCCATGACAACGCGTTTTCCTTGCTTTGTGTCACGATAAAGAGTCTGGGTGGTAGGATCGCTAACATACATAAAGTTTATCGGCACATCGAAGGCGCGCCATCCCGCGGTCATCGTCTGGCAAAAGGTCTTACGGTCTAGCCCAAGCGATAACGCTTTGCGGAAATTTAAGTTGGACAAAATAGTGTGATTCCCCTTTCCGTCCTTTTCCTGAAGCTGTTTCAAATACTCGAACACGCTATTGACGGTCATCTTTGTAGTGAATGTCTGTGGTTCATAAAGAAGCCTTGAGCTTGAGCCAAAGATATTGAGGTCTTCCCCACGGAGAGAATAGTGGTCAATCTTTCCCGTTCGGAATAATGACAGCATCGTGTCTTCATTGGCAACGATTTCCGTCTCAATCCGATCAATTTGATAAAGACCATTATGCTTGTTGTCTTTATATCCATACCAGTTCTCGTTTCGTTCAAACGTTAGCATTTTATCCGCCTGGAATCGCGATAAGCGGTATGGACCATATGAGAGATAAGTATCCGTCGAAGTTCCATATGTTGAAGAATATAAGCCACTATCGGCAACGGGTTTCCTTAATTTCATCCAAAGGTCATGCTTCATAATCCAAGGAGAAGAGAAGAATACTTTCGCGTTGAAATCCGTCACTGGCGAAGTAAAGAAAAGCTGGAATTCGTATTGACTGATCTTCTTAATGCCGACGGAAGAAAAAGGAACGTCTGGGTATTTGTAATAACGGGAGCACCAACTCGATAGCGAAATGGGCCCACTCCGCGAAACATCGCCAAGCGTAAAACCATCGGTAAAAGAAACCGATTCGAGTCCAAATACCGAAGAGAGTATCTTTTTAGCCACTTGGTAGACTTTTTGCTTCATCTTTTCATTATCATCCAAACGAACGATTTTCGGTTTTGAGGCGTTCCCAAACGTTTCTTCGTCCGCGAGTAAAGCCATCGCTTCCGTTTTGTCATCAAGTAAAGAGCACGCTTCGGCGAAGCTATATTGATGCCACCATGGGTTCGATTCATAGGCGCTGAAAAACCATCCGTCTTTTGCTGGATTTCCCTCATGGGCGTGACCATTTTTGTCTAGATACGGCTCTAGAAACGTCTGCCCTTTTTGTAGATAACAGAGAGCCCCCGCAATCGCACGGTTCCCACTTGCGTAGTCCCCTGCCCTCCGATTTTGCATCTCTGGGTCAAGGATGTCTTGAAGCGATAATAGATAGGTGTCTGCATCAATTGGGGTGCCGTCTTCAAACGCTGCCTGGTGATTGAGTTTCACACGCCACTTCTGCCCAGCGGTGAACTTCACACCCCCGTTCTCATCATCAACGTCCATTTTGTAACGTTGCACTTCTTCGTCGGTCAAAGTATTCGTGATGTCGGTCGGTATCTCTTCCGCCATTTCGGGGATAATCGCATAACCGTTTTTCTCCTTATTTAAAACGAATTCAACAAGGCCAAGTTCCGTATATTGAGGGACGATGGCGTCTTCGTTCGTCTCCCAAGTTGCGGGAGCCCATTTCTTTGGAGCACCCATGGTCGCGTCAAAATAAGTGCGGACACTTGCTTTTTTCGGACTGCATCCCGCTAGTAAGGCGCTTCCTAACGCGAATAGGGAGCAAATGGGGATGACTTTTACTGGTTTTCTCATTTTTGAACCTCCTCGCTTTTAAAGCGTTATATATCTCTACTCTTGCGGAATACAGCAAAATGTCAACATTTTATTTTGTTTTGTTCAATATTTTTTAAAAAGCAGTGCTTACGCTATTTTTTAGACATTTGTAAAGAATAAATAAGGTTATTTAATGATTCCATTGAAGAATCTGAAATAGATATTCATAAAGATCTATTTATGAAATGACAGAATAAAAAAATTCCTGTTTTCGAAACCAAAACAGGAATCAACGAAAAAATCGCGAAAATGGATTCGTGATTGTTTCTTTATAGCCTCGTGAAATCAATGGTTATGGTTGAAGCGGTTTGGCTATTGATGGTGAAAGTGTAAGGGAAAGTCTCGCCATTATTGAATTTGCCGTTATTTTGATAGCAATTTCGGAGTTTCTCATTCGTGTAGGTATTGTTGACTGAAGACGTATAAAGATTGCTCATAGAACCAAAGTTTTTCTCAAACCCAGAAGAAAGGAACGCGCTTGTGCCACTCGCTGGCAATATCGTGATCAAGCGGTTCTTGGAGCCATAGGCGAGATCCTCACTATTGATGTCGGAATTTTTGACATCTAAAGAATAGGAAGCCGTGTTGCTCGCAGCAATCCAGCCATTGATGAGAGTTGACCCGTCACTAAGTTGTTTTTCCAAAAATGTAGGATCGTCGCTATATTTCATATCGCTATAGGAACTGCTAGTCGCTCGATAAGAGAACACCCTGCTATCGACGTGGAAAGCTTGTAAGCCGCTAGAAGCGTAAGTTCCGCCATGTCCATAAGAAGAGGAGTATTCTTCATAGCCATTACTATCTTTCGCGTTAAGTCCGGTCGGAGTGTAATACTGAAGAATCACATATTCGTCATAAGGAGTGCCATTCCAGGAAGAAGAAGGAATTAGCAAGAATTCTCCCGTGTCGGTAAAACTATTAAGAGTGATGGAGAAAGAACCCATCCCGGTGACAACCTTCGGTGCGCACCAGCCCATAAGCATTTTACTATACGCATCATGATCGCCGACGTTGCAATCCATCATATCGACCATGCCACAAGGAGCTTCCGCATACGAATTCCCATTTCTTTCGTAAGAATAATAATCATCAAGCCCAAGCATATGCCCCGTTTCATGAATCAAAGTATGGGTATCAATGTTTGGCGAATAATACCCATTTTCAATCATGCTCATTGGGCTCCAGAAGTAACGATTCGCGACAGGGCTAGACGTATTGGCTTTTAGGCCTGTTCCTGTGGTATAAGCCCACCAAAGGTCCTCGTTATCATTGACTGTTTTGTCCGTGAAATAAACAAGATCAATGCCGTCATAATACCCATCGCTATTGGAATCGAACGTCTTGTTTAAGAAACCTTTCGTTTTTGCCCAGCTCACCGCCTCGCTCACAATATCGTTGGTGTCTTTGTAAGCACTATTTTTCTCACCTTCCTCAAAAGCGGTTTGGAAAGCACTCGCGCTCAATGAATACTGGAATGCGTCAGTTACCGTACCCGTGATGGTCAATTTGCCATACGATGATTTTCGATAGTAACTTGATAAAGATTCCCAACCCGTTTCGCTACTTTCACCGAAGAAAGCTTTTTGGATCGAGTCGAGCTCGCTAGTAGAAGGAGCGGCGTCCCCTGCAAAATAAACGGGGACAACCAATAATTTTGGCGAACCAATGGAAGGCAAATTCCCCACGCCAAGGATTCCATAGTCCTCGAAATTATCCAAACGATACTTTTGAATTGCAGACAACTCGACGTCATAGTAGCCCTTTTCCCCTTCTCCTTGGCTAGAAGAACCCCCGCCGCTTGCTGATGAGCTAGATGAGCTTGAGCTCGATTCGTCGCTGGAAGAGGAAGCAATCTCTAATTCAATCTTCGCCAAATAGAAACGCTTGCTTTTCTTGCCCTCGATACGTAAATAAGAAGTGGTTCCGACATTCTCAAAAAGAAGGTAATTACTATCTGAGTAGGAAGTTCCGCTGACGCTTTTTGAGGCGGAGAAAGAAGATGCCTTCAAAGTCAAAGAAGCGGCTTCACTATCTTTATAAAGGAATGTGTATGCTTTTAGGGAGCGAATATGGACCGATGAAGAAAGAGTCAACTCCAAGTAGCCATCATTTTTAGAAGAGCTGAAGCGGGCCGCTTTGCCTTTCGCGTTGGAATAACAATTCTCCGCGGCCACGTTACTGACGCTGAAACCGGTCACAGAAAAGCGAGAGGCGTCAATCACTGTGGAAACGCTAGAAGAAAGAGGCTCCGTCCCAAACTCAATTGTCGCTTTGCGCGTCGTTTCTTCGCTTGAAGAACTAGAGGCAGTGCTACTAGAACTAGAAGAGGCGCTCGAACTAGAAGAACTAGAAGAGGCGCTCGAACTAGATGAACTAGACGAACTAGAAGAGGAATTAGAGGATGTTTCCCCGCTTTCGCTGGATGAATATGTTACGGAAGAGTCAGAACCGTTTTCGCTAGAATTGGACTCCGAAGCACTTTGTTCGATGGAAGAGATGTCGCTAGAAGAGGTGCCCCCTTGACCACAAGAAGCGAGCAAAGCCATAGAAGCAAGCAAGCTGACAAGGACGAATTTGTTTTGTTTTCTCATCTTTTTCCCTCCGACAACAAATTGAACTATTTATTGTCAATGAAAAACAAGTGAAGGGCAAGGAGAATAAGAAAAAGAAAGTGCTTAGCCTTTATAGATGCGTAAAGGAAATCGTAATGGAAGATGAAGACTGCGCCGTCACTTCAAAGCGGTACGGGAAAGAAGAACCGTTATTGAATTTGCCATTATTTTGATAACAAGCGGCCATTTTCTCATTCGTGTAAACGGAAGAGGAAAAAGCATTCATTAAAAGAGTGGAAGAGCCAAAAAGTTTCTCGAATCCCGGATTTAAGAATGCGCTCGTTCCATTCGCGGGAAGGAAGGTAATCAAACGGTTTTTCGATCCATAAGTAAGCTCACCTGTTGAGATATCCGATTTTTTAACGTCGATAGAATAGCTCCCAGTGTTACTCGCAGCAATGCCAAGATTGATCGTGTAGGAGCCGTCAGAATGTTCTTTCTGGACTGTCAATGGATCCTCACTATATCGCAAATTGCTATACATGGGATCGGAACTAAACGGCGTTTTTACCATTTTCGCATCATATGAAACGACTCTGCTATCCACATGAAAAGCCTGTAAACCGGTTGAAGCGTAAGTACCACCATGCCCATAAGCGATGGAAGAATATTCTTTATACCCATTGCTATCTTTCTTGTTTAAACCGGTCGGGGTGTAATACTGAAGAATCATATATTCGTCATAAGGGGTGCCATTCCATGACCCAGAGGGAATCAGCAAGAATTCGCCCGTGTCGGTGAAACTATTGAGCGTGATAGAAAAACTCCCTTCTCCCAAGACTACTTTTGGGCTTACCCATCCCATAAGCATCTTGCTATAAGCGTTATGGTCGCCGACATTGCAATCCATCATATCCACCATCGCACAAGGAGATTCACTATAACGCTCCGTTCCTCCGATGGTCGTTCTATCGTAAGAATAATAATCGTCTATCCCCATCATATGCCCCGTCTCATGGATCAATGTATGCGTATCGATATTCGGCGAATAGTAGCCATTTTCAATCATGCTCATCGGGCTCCAGAAATAACGATACGGAACTGGACTAGAGGCGTTCGCCTTGTTGCTATTTTTAGAATTGTTCGTGGTAAAAGCCCACCAAAGATTGGAATTATCCTTTTCCGTTTTATCCGTGAAATAAATCAAGTCCACACCATCGAGGAAACCATCCTTGTCCGTGTCGAAAGAAGCGTCAAAATAATGATTCTTCTTCGCCCAGTTCGTCGCCTCGATTAATAAGTCCGTCGTGTCTTTGTGACCACTTCTATTCTCTTCTAGTTCGAAGGCAATTTGAAAAGCGCTCGCGCTCAAAGAATATTGGAAAGGAGGCGTGACAACCCCTTCAATATCAAGAAGCCCATAAGAGGACTTCTGGTAATAACTTGATAAAGATTCCCAACCCGTGTCGCTACTTTCGCCAAAGAAAGCTTTTTGGATCGAGTCGAGTTCACTAGCAGAAGGAGCGGCATCCCCTGCAAAATAAACGGGGATCACGAGGAGCTTTGGTTTTCCTAGCGAAGGCATATTGCCACTTCCTAACGTTCCATATTCCCCATAATGAGAAAGGCTCATATTTTGAAAAGAGGAGAGAGAGGGTTCGTAATACCCTCCTTCGGAAAGAGAATAATCGTGAGAAACGGAGCCATATGAAATGCTTTCTTGTCTTGAAATTTCTCCGCTTGAAATTTCTTCACTTGAAGTGGAGCGAGACGGGAAAAACGTCGTCGGGAAATCGACGATGCCGCAGCTTGTTAATAGTAGAGGCGAAGCAAGTAGCGCACTCATCCATAGTTTTTTCCTTTTCTTCATCATTTTCACCTCGCGAATAAACCTTATTATGCGTAGAACAACCACTTTTTCAAGAATAATAAAAACCTCCCCGCTAGAGGGAGGTCACTCATTTAATTGCCTTTTGAAAGGTCGACATGCGATTCGGTAAGCTGAAGCGGTTCTGGATCGTAATCGCTATAGATATTGATGAAGGATAAACCGACATAAAGAGCGACCACAAGATGAGCCACGCCCCAATCCCCCCAATACACGATATCGCCTAGATACGAATAAGCATCAAGCAAACTATCGTATTGAACAAGTCCGAAATAAAGGGCGATGCCTGCTAAAACAAGGGAAATCATATAGATGCTGCCATAGTCTCCATCCCACGCTTTCTTAAGGAAGAAATAATGCATGACGATAAGAAGAACATCGGCTGCAATAAGAAAAACAAGGGAAATCACTTGGCGCGTAAAGCTCGTGTCGAAAGTCCAAACGGTCTTTGCAATGGCATAGGCGCTGATGATGGCTTCACCAACAAGAACAAGCAAAACATGAGAAGAATCTTTCCGGAAAAGCAGATCGAGGGAAAGAAGGATGCAGTAGACGAAAAGAATTGCGGCAAAGGTGACGGAGATAGCATTCCCCATCGTGAATAGATAACCATTATTGCCCAAATCGTTTGGTTCAGGGTTAAAAGCGTCCGGATTACCGAGAGCTAAGAAATAATAGATGAAGAAAACGAATAGAAACACAATCGCAATGAGTGGAAAAAGGGCGAATGCGTTCCACTTAAATGAGAATTTATTCTTTTTCATGGCGTTCCCTTTCCTGATCCAATTGATGAATCTCTTTTTTGTATTTTTCGATTTCGACGCTATTTGCTAAAACAAAGTGCCCTGGCAAAATCTCCGTCAAAGCAGGTTTTTCTTTTGAATAATCATGTTCTTTCGCCGGATTATAAATCGTTCTGACACGTCCTTTTTCAAAACGTGGGTCAGGTTTAGGAATCGCGGAAAGAAGCGCTTTTGTGTATGGGTGAAGCGGATGTTTGAAAAGCTCATCGCTCGTCGCGATTTCTACAATCGATCCATAATACATCACGGCAATGCGGTCGCAGAAATATTTCACAACGCTCAAATCATGAGCGATGAAGAGCATCGTAAGGCCCATTTCTTCCTTGATATCATTTAATAAGTTAAGGATTTGGGCGCGGATGGATACGTCAAGAGCGCTAATAGGTTCATCGCAAATAAGAAGCTTCGGGTTCATGACTAGAGCACGCGCAATGCCGATTCTTTGACGTTGGCCACCGCTGAATTCATGAGGATAACGAGAAGCATATTCTGGGATAAGCCCGACTTTTTTGAGCATCTCCGCACAGATTCTAGCGTTTTCTTGTTTGTTATAATGTCCTTGAATATGAAGTCCTTCTTGAATGATATCTTCCACCGTCATTCTTGGATCAAGAGAGTCAATCGGGTCTTGGAAAATCATTTGGATTTCGTTACGGAGGGCGCTAGGGCAATGAGCGTTATCGTAGCGGATTTGCTTGATAATCTCTTTTTGCTCTTTGACATGCGCTTCGTTTTCTTGGCGAATCGCTTTGATCTCTTTTTCGCATTCTTCTTGAATAGAAGAAGCGCTTGCAGGATCTTGTTCAATCGCTTCTTTTGCTTTTAATCGAAGCGCTTTGATTTTCTCTTCTGCGTGGATACGACTCCATTTAATTTCTTTCTCGTTCCAACGGCTCCCCGCAGAAATACGATATCCACGGTAATAAATGGAACCGGAAGTCGCAGGATAAAGGCCAATCACGCAGCGGCCAGTCGTCGTTTTGCCACATCCCGATTCGCCAACAAGCCCAAAGCACTCCCCTTCATGAACATCAAAAGAGATGTCATGAACCGCTTTGGTTTTGTATCCCCCGTAATTGAAGAATTCCTTCAAATGTTTGACGCGGAGAATAATCTTTTGGTCAACAAGTTCTTGCGAAAAAGTAACCTTTGGATCAACCGATGGGTTCTTTTCCATTTTGTTTTCGCTTAAATCCATGTGCTTTTTCATTGCTTATTTCCTTTGGAACGCTCTAAGGAGTTGCGAATACGCTCACTCACAATCTTCGGCATGACCGCAATAGGTGCACGCTCATCTAATAGCCAACTTGCCACGTAATGAGTATCGCTCAGTGCAAACATTGGCGGCTCTTTTCTAAAATCGATGCCCATCGCGTATTTGCTACGGAAAGCAAACGCATCTCCAATAGGAGGATAAAGCATATTTGGCGGAGTTCCTGGAATGGCTTCAAGCCGCTCCTTGCTGTCAATATCCGGAATTGAGCTCAATAAGGCCCAAGTGTATGGGTGAGCAGGCGCGTAGAAGACATCTTCCGCCGTTCCATATTCAACAATTTTTCCTGCATACATCACGGCTACACGGTCAGCCATATTCGCCACGACACCAAGGTCATGAGTGATGAAAATAATGGACATGTTTCTCGCTTTCTTTAAGCGATTGATGAGCTCAAGAATTTGAGCTTGAATGGTAACGTCGAGGGCGGTCGTTGGCTCATCGCAAATCAAAACGTCTGGGTTTGCGGTAAGAGCGATTGCAATAACAATACGCTGTCTCATACCGCCAGAGAATTCAAACGGATATTGGTTGTAACGGCGTTCTGGATTCGGGATACCGACTTCCGCCATAATCTGAAGCGCTCTTTTCTTCGCTTCCTTATGGGTGACGCGACATTCGCTTAAATAACGGCGATGTTCTTTGATAAAGTCGCAATAAAAGCCAGCAAAATCCTTGAACATGTTTTTTTCAATCGCCTTCACGTTATTGATATGACGCGTAAAGATTTCCTTTTTGTGGGCTTTCACGGTTTTTCTCGCTTCCGCTTTCTTTTTGCGTAAAGCCGCTTTATCTGCGACTAAAATCTTTTTAAATTCGGCTTTCTTTTCGAAATAACGCGCTTTTGCTTTTGCGATATCTTCTTTGCTTGCCTTTGTTTTCTTCAAATGCTTCAGCGTTTCTTTTTCAAGCATAAGCAAACGCTGATCGTTTTTGTATTGAATGAATTCTTTGGCGATGATGTCTTCAAATTCTTTCTTTAAATGGTTGCCATTTGCAATCATGACTTCGGTAATTTGCTTCCCGATTTTCATAATTGGGTTGAGAGAAGAAAGAGGATCTTGGAAAATCATCCCGATTTTGGTTCCTCTTATTTTGTGGAATTCATCTTCCGCGATTTTGGTCAAATCTTCGCCTTCATAAATCACGGAGCCAGACTCGATCCGCGCATTCTTGGGCAAAATACCCATAATCGTTTTATTCGTCACGGATTTCCCAGAACCCGATTCCCCAACGATGCAAAGGGTCTCTCCTTTATAAAGATCGAAAGAGACGCCTCGGACCGCTTGGACTTTTCCTTGATCGCTATGAAATGAAATCGAGAGATTGCGAACGGAAAGAACCGCTTCCTTATTGTTCTTCTTAGATACCGACGTCACGAAAGGATAATCAATCGTTGGATAGATTTTCTTTGCTGTATTTTCCATTAGTCTTCCGCTCCTTTCAATGATGGGTTAAACGCATCACGTAACCCGTTCCCGAAGAGGTTGAACGAAATCATGATAAGAGCCATGATGATCGAAGCGAGAACAATTAAATAGGAATAGTTGCCGATATCAGCCTGGGCGTTAGACAAAGTAATTCCGAAGCTTTGAGAGCCGGTGAACGCAAGCGCGTTCGGGAGCAAGTAAGAAATATTCGCCTCGGTGAAGATGACACTTGGGATCATTAAGACGGATCCTGTCACAATGGTGCCAATACCATTTGGTAAAATGTGACGGAAAATCAACCGCGCGTCACTTGCGCCAAGCGTGCGGGATGCGAGAACGTATTCTCTTCCTTTATAACGATAGAATTGGCTTCGTGTGGATCCAGCAACGCCCATCCATCCCGTCAAGCAAAGCGCTAGAAGGAAGGTCCAGAAATTTGATCCGAGAAGAAGAATGATGAGTGTCATCATGACAATCCAAGGCATGCCGCCAAGAATCTCGGTGAAGCGTTCCATGACCATGTCGACCCAACCGCCGAAATAGCCGCTGATGGAACCCCAGACAACGCCGATAGCAATATTAATAACCGCGCTCAAAAAGCCTAAACCAAGGGAAGTCAATAGACCGCTGAAAACCTCTTTGAAGAAGTCATGCCCAAATTTATTGGTTCCAAAAATGTATTTTTGTGGCTGGCAGCTTCCGATGTAACCCATTTGGTAGTCATAGCGATATAGCGAACGCTTGCAGTAAAGCTCTTTCACTTCGACCGGTTTTCCAATCACGGCGCTTGTTTTGGTGTGATTTTGGTAAATCACTTCACGAATCGGGCAATACTGTTCGCCAAGCTCGGTAAGAACGAACTTGCCAGGCGTTTTGTTCGTGCCCATTTCGCTCGTCCAGACGTAAGTCATATATCCTTTATTAATATAAGAATTGATGGTTTCCTCGGCGAACATGAATTCATCGATGCCAAAAGCGGCTTCATAATAATCGTATTGGAACGAGCCATAATATACTTTTGCGTGATAAATCCCAACGCTGCTTGTAGAACTATAAGCGCTCCAGTAAAGTGCTTTTCCCGTTTTCGAATCCACGGTTTTCTGATTGAAATTGCCAACAAAGGAAGTTGCGTCAGAAAATAGGCCATTCGAAATATCCGTCATCTCATCGTTCTTCGTTCCGCTGATAGAAGTCAAATAAACATTCTTCTCAACATGGGCTTCGTCGCCACGTAGCCCGACAACCAAAGACGGTTCGACACTTTCCGGTTTCCCTGATGCCACATATGCATCGTTATTTTTGAGATAAGAAGTGACATCATGGATCGTGATGGCATAATTGTCTTCGCTTAAAATGACATCGCCGCCAAGAGGGATAAAGGTCACAACGCCCGTTTCGAATTCACACTGAAGGCCAAAGAAGAGTGCTGGATTCACCCCTTTGTTTTCTTCATTCATCGAAGCGTAGTCGAATGTAAAAGTGAATGAAACATCATCGGAAACGACGATATCCATCGGTTGTGAATAAATACCCGCATCTTTGTATGGGTTTTCAGCGTCGTTACGGTCCTTCACATAAGATAAGGCAACATTGCCACCTTCTCCGTATTCAGCAACAAGTGCGCTATAACTATTCGCGTAGGATTCGGTGACTTCGATTTCGCCGATAACGCCATTTTGTTTATAATTGCCATCCGCCGGTAGTTTCTTAGTCGCTGGGTCAAGAATTGCTTTATCCACATGACCAGTCCCATCAAGGAAATGCGCATCATTCACGTCATTCCATTTTGGGGGGAGATAGGCAAGGGTGTCGATATTCGTCTCAATATCATTGTGATTAGCAAGAGGGACGATGATTGCCATCGCGATAAGAACAAACAAAATACCACTCGCGACAACGCTACTTTTATTTTTCACGAAACGCTTCATCGCGTCCTTGAAAAAAGTAGTCGGCTTAGAATCAAATTTCTTATCAAAAATTTTGTCGTCTTTTTGGGCGAATTCGAAATCAGGAACGTTCGCAAAAGGAAGTTCTTGTTTCGTTTCGACGGTTTGTTTTTCCATCTTCTTCCTCATTTTTTTGCTCCCATGCGAATACGCGGATCAACGATGCCATAGCTCAAATCCACAATCAAAGTGGCGAATAAGCCAATCAAGGTGTAGATGGCGCTATCAACCATGACGACAGAATAGTCTTTGTCATTTAGTGCTTCGACGAACAAGCTGCCAACGCCTGGAATACCATAGAGTTGTTCAAGAACCATGGAGCCAGACAAAATGCCAATAAACTGCCCAATGATCATTGGGACAATCGGAACCATGGAATTGCGTAAAGCGTGACGAATGACGCTTTGTCCTTTTGTTAACCCTTTGGTGCGAGCAAGAAGAAGGAATTCGCTTGACATCACTTCTGTAAGCTCCGCGCGGGTGTAGCGAGCAAAGGCAGCAACTGAGCCAAAGCAAAGCGCGGCAACCGGGATAATATAAGCTTTAAAAGCCAGCAAATGATCAGCATTTGCTTGCGCGTCACTCGGCCAACGATTGGGGAGCCATCCCGTGGAATAGCTAAGCCAAATAAGAAGGAAGGAAATCAAGACGAAACTCGGAACGGAAATGAAAACCATGATCACGGTTGAAATGATGGAATCGGTCAAATTGTTCTTGTTCAAAGCCGCAATGACCCCTAAACCAATACCGAGTGGGATAGAAATAATCATTGAAATGATATTCAAGCGCATCGAATATGGAAGACGGCTCATCAAGATGGTGATAACGCTTTGACCGACGGAAATCTTGCTGGATGTGCCCCAGTCCCATTTCGTCACAATATTCCCAAGCCACATCACATAGCGGTGCATAATCGGGTAAGGGGCATAATAAACCGTGGTCTGTCCCAAAGAGACTTGCGCCGCGAAATCGCCGCTTTGAATGCGGCTGAGATCTTTCACTGGGTCAAGTTCGTAATAATACCCGAGTTTGACTTGCTCATTCCAAAACGCCCAAGCTTCCGCCGGCTTGTTTCCGACTGTTGTAACAGGCAAACATTGGAGAAGGATGTAAGTGACGGAGAGAATGATGAACGCCGTCAAGAAGATGAACAGAATTCGTTCGAGTACGTATTTTAATGTTTCTTTCATAGTGGTTAACGAAAGAATTTTACTCGCTTTATCTAAAAAGATAAACGCTTAGTTTTCATTGAAAGGAAAAAGCCCCGCGAATAAGCGGAGCTTTCTACGTTTTTTCTTTTATGGATGGACGGGTTCCATGCCGATATCGGAGAGGTTCGCGTAACTAAATATTGATTTGTATTTTGTTACCGTTTCGCCGTTTACATCCTTATAGGAATATTCCAAATTGCATTGGACGTAATAGATATTTTGCGTCGCTTTTGCGTCTTTGGCGTTTTTCTTAGCTTGCTTTGTGATGTCGCTCTTCTTCACCTTGATGCGGATTTCGCCATTGGCGGTAACTGTCTCTGCATTGGCGCTATAAATGTAAGTCAAAGCGCTGACACTTTCGGCAGTAGTAATGGCAACGCCGCTTGTCTTAAACGAGAAGATGTATTCACCGTTATCGTCTGTCATGTCCGGATAGACAGCAGTCAAGTCAACCGTCTCCCCATCCTCGCCTTCAACGATTTGGACATTGCCAGCAATTGGAGTGACAAGTCCTTCATTTACGACAGTAGAAGCGTTTGCGGCGCTCCAAAGTGCGTCATAGCTCCAAGCCTCTTCTTTTTTGTCTTTGGAAAGTGGATTTGCGTAAATGATCGGGTCTTCTTCGTTTAGATTTGCGGTGATATCGCCCCAGTTAAGGCAGAAGCCTTGGGCCAAATCATCGGTCGCGCATGTACTCATGAATTCGAGAGGATTGAGGACGTTACCAGAGATGGCGCCTTCCGCGAAATCGAATTCGCCGTGGTCCATCAAGGTGTAAGTATCGGTGTACTGAGTTCCACCGATTTTGAGTTCGATGGTAAGCTCGATATCGTAATCTTTCGCAACCTCATTAAAGTCATCTTCAATGTATTTCTTGACCCATTTTCCGATGTTGTCGATGGTATCTTGATAACGATAGATACCGGTCAATTTAATCTTTTGGCCACGTTTCATTTTGCCAGAAGCGAGCATGTCTTCGATGCAACGTTTGAAAAGGCTTTGCGCCGTCGCGGAACTGAAACCGTATTCGTTGCCACCGGCACTTTCGATATAAGGAGCAACAACGGCTTTTCCTTGTTCGGTGTCTCTCCAGAACTCTTTGGCGTCTGGGTCTTGCGTATAAGCGTTGGACAAATAGCCAAGAGCGGCAGTACGGCCGGCGATTTTGGCAAGTTCCCCACGATTGATGGCGAAATAGCATCCAGTCAAGAAGTCGTCATTGCTCATGATTGGTTTGACGGCCCAGTATTTATCGGCGGTATGCTTGAACACTTTTCCGTTTTCGCCGAAGTAGTATTCCCACTCCTCTTTCGTGCAGGAATTGATGTTGAGCTTAATAACGGTCGATCCTTTCGTCTTCAAAACGGTGCCGTCACTTCCGTGATTTTTGAGTTCCCCTGTCGGAATCGTGACTTCGTCTAGTTCGTTATTCAAGAACGCTTGATAAGCGTCTTTATCGGCGTTCGAGCCGCTATAAACACGCTCCGTCAAACCAGCGAAATGGTATTTGCTGCTATTGTAATACAAGTCGTTTTTCTTGAAGGCCATGATTTGGTTGTCTTCCCACCATGTTGGGACATATGGACCACAAGAAATGACATTATCGAGAGTTTTGGATGGATCAGCAGGATTGGAAACGCGTTTTCCATAGTTGTCCGCTCCGCCAATATCCGAGATAAAAGAGGCTGGAACTGGGGAATAAAGCCCACTGGAAAGAGAAGTGCGGGCATAGTTCATCGTCTTTGGGGTGATGAATTCAAAGTCGAGGGAGCCAGCCGCTTCATTGACTTGAATGCCGACTTTGCTCCAGTCTTTGGAACCATACATGTATTCCATAACGCCTTCGAAGCCGCTGGAATCCTGCCCTAACTCAGAAGCGCGAACGAAGCGGTTATCGAGCATCACTTTGAACGGAGTGAGATAGTCTTCAAGTTCCACCCCTTTATCATTGTATTTTTGGTAGAGTTTGCTCGTTTCTGGGACGGCGTATTTGACGCCATCTTTCCCGGTTTTAAGCGTAACGCGCCAATATTTGGACGATTTCCCCTCACTATTAGCAACGACATTTCCGTTTTTGTCGAGCATGATTGGCTCATCGGTTTTGGATAAGCCGGCGACCCACTTATAGTCGGTCTTGGCGTCATTCATATCAACTTCGAAATAGCCGCTGGTGATCATGCTGTTTCGATCAGCGACATCCGCACCCGTGCTATTCCAATAATTGAATGTGCCGGAATCAATGGAAGTATAGGAATGGAAATAGTCCTTCCATTCTTCTTTTGGCTCATTAATTTCGCCGTCGTACATCATGCGGCTTCCCTTGAAATCGGCCATGCCGGTTCCAAAACCGAAGTTCGTGATGTAAGTGTGAGTTGGAAGATTGTTGAAGACGCGCTGTGAGAACTGCTCACTGCTGGAATCGTCGTAAAGAGGGATGCCAGCAAGATGGTTTTTCAGCGCATAGGATTCCAATTTTCCAAGGATGTCGAGACGATCTTGATAATCCAAGGTTGTGAAATCGTAAACGCCAGAAGCTCTTGCCCCTTCGTATTTTTTGATCTCCGAACTGCCTGTGCTGCCGCCGGATTCGGAAGTGTCACCACCACCGCCGCAACTAGCAAGCATCATCGCAGCCAAGAACAAAGGAATACCAACTTTCATGAATTTTTTCATAAAACTCCTTTCATTAACTTTCTTGTCTATAATTTAGTCATATGCGCCTTACCCATGGGCGCAATGTATAAAGGAAACCAAAGATTGGCGAAATTTCAATCATTATTTTCAAAATTCACTAAGAATTATCGCTTGATGTAAGTTACGAATGGCTTGCAACAGTCACTTCGATAATCACAAGTAGCACAATCGCCGCTACAAGAAAAATAGAGCTAATAATTAAATAAGGCCAATAATAAGGACCGCTTCTCCTCCGCTTCTCCTCTTTTTCGATTTTGTACTCGTAAGCAGTATCCCATCTCTTTATACCATCTGGACGAAAAGACTCAAAAAATCGATAGAATTGGAAGTTAAACACATCAAATGCTCCGCTTCTTTCTATCCAAACGAAAAGAAGGATTGCAATATCGATTGAAGCAGCGCAAAACAAAGCGTCGCAAACACCGGTTATTGTATAAATTTTCCGTAAGAAAAAGACGAGGCAGAAAACAAGAACGGCCACACCGACGGCGACAAGCCAGCCAACGATTCTCCTTTTTTTCCACGCGTCCATCATTGCAGTAGTCTAAAGCAAAATCATGAGAAAGAAAAACACGAATCGCATTTTTCCTCATCGGCGAAAACAAGTAGTGGATTCCTTAAATTATCCTTGACATTGTTTTTTATCCTTGTAGTCTTCTCAACGTGAACTCGCCTATGCGCACATACGCATTAAGTGTGTTATTAAGTAATTCGATTACCATGAAAGGAGACATGTATGACGAATGCAAAAAGCAAAAAGACAATTGCCCTATTCGCTCTTGCCGCGACTGGTTTATTAAGCTTGGCCTCATGCGGCCCTAGTGGGGAAACGTCGGCCCCTTCTTCGGAAGGCGGTTCCCTTTCGCCTATTTCAAGTAGAGACCATACAAACGACGACACCTATTTAGAGGTCACCTTGAAGAATACGGATATTCCAGAAGGCGGAACGTTCTTCGATAGTGCAAAACCGACTGTCACATATGTGAATAACAAAACGGGGAAACGTCAAGACGCCACCAACTGGCAGTTCCGCACTTCTTATTCGATTGTTGACCGAAACGACAGCAGCAAAACTTATAAAGCAGGTGATGCCTTGCCCGCTGGCTTATATCGAGCGACGATCTCAAACGAAGAAGATTTGATCGAGACTCAAATCGATTTCTCCGTCAGTCAAAAGGAAGTCGCCGTCGCTAGTGAGGGAAATGGTTATAAGACCGTCTCCGCCTCCAGTATGGCGAAATATGCCGTTAATAAGCATAAGGAACTTGGCGCACTCAAAGCGGGAAAATTCCCATCCTTAGGCACCCCAAAGATCCTTGTGGTCCCCGTCGAATTTGCAAAAGACAAAAACGGGAACGCCTCTTCTGGAGCGTTATTCGAAAACCGCGATGATGTCTTAAGAACGCTAGACGAGGCTTTCTTCGGGAGCACGAAGCATAGTAAATACCAATCCGTTTCAAAATGGGAATCCCTCAGCTCCTATTATTACAAGAGCAGCTATGGGAAACTCGATATCGGAGGAGAAGTCACGCCCGTGTACACCTACACAGGTGCTTCTACGAAAGACTTCGAGCGGAACAATTTGGATAAGCTCATTAACGATATCGTCAATTGGCTGAAAACATCGCAAAACTACGATATGAAGGATTACGATTACGACAAAGATGGCTATATTGATGGAATCGAAGTCGTATACATGACCGATCAAATCACCCCAGGGGCGAGCGGTGTCAATACGGGCAATGACCTTTGGTGGAATTTCTGCACTGTTCTCAATAGTCAAGCTCCGCAGATGGGCAATCCAGATAACCCAGTTCCACAACGCTATTTCTGGAGCCGCTGGGATTACGTAAAGAACAATTATTACGCCAAGAACAATGATGGACAGCCCTGCGCAGACGCACACACCATCGTTCATGAAACCGGCCACATGATGGGTTTGAACGATTATTATTCCTACGACAAAACCGATAGCGGCGCTCAGCTTGGTGGCCCAGCCGGCGGCGTGGATATGATGGATATGAACGTCGGTGATCATAACGCCTATAGCAAAATGGCTTATAACTGGGTCGATGCAAAAGTCATCGACGGAAGCTCGAGCAACTTCAAGATCACGCTCAATAGTTACACCGACACCGGCGACTTCCTCGTCCTAAGAAACACAAGCGAAGACAAATGGAACGAGACGCCATGGGATGAATATCTGCTTCTTGAATACTACACCCCCACTGGCGTGAACGAAGCCGATAGCCAAGGTTACCCCGAATGGCAAGTTGCTTCTTCCACAGGTTCTAACGCCTATGGCCATGGCGGCACTTACGAGCATCCAGGCTTACAAGTATTCCACGTCGATTCGCGCTTAGCTTCGACGAAAGGCAAATGGGATAGTGCCAACAAAAAGCCAGTATCGAACACTTCTAAGTTCGGATATACGGACAATCTCTATGATGAGCAAACTATCAATGAGGAAAATGGCACTTACGAAAGCGCCTTCACCTCTCCGCATAGCAACACCCCTTCACGAAGCGTTGATGTCGATAACAACAAGAGCGAAAACGGCGCTTATCGTGAACTCCATGCCATCTTCTCAAGTGGCGTGAATGGCCTGGACGGAACAGGCTATTATAGTAGCTTCGGCAACACCAAAAACCTCTTTGGGAAAAGTGACTACAAATACAAAGGCAGTGAAGATAATCTCTATGGTGGAAGTAATTACAGCAACTACAGAATGCGCGATTTCTTCCCGAACGATTTGCTCTTCGATGATAAAACAAGTTTGAATTGGACGTTCAATGTCGTCGAGCAAACCGATAGTTCCATCACACTGCACTTTATTGAGAATAAATAAGATTATATAGGAAAGGAAAATACATATTATGAAAAGAAAATTATTAGCATTATCGCTCTTAGCCATCACCGGAACACTCACTCTCGTTTCATGCGGTGGCGAATCGAGCAGTAGCGAGTCTAGCAGCATCGCTTCCGTCGCTGGAAGAATCGTGCTCGACACAAAAGTCCCTGCCGAAATTGAAGTCAACAAGACGCTCAATCTCGAGGATTATGTCACGGTTACCAAAGTCGATACATGGTCGCTTGAAAGCGAGAACGATAATATCTCCATCGACGGTCATATCATTAAAGGAATCGACTATGGCGACTTCACGGTCATGATCATCGCTGGAACGACAAAAAAAGCCTATAAAGGCACTGTCGTGAGTAAGGCGAAGATGGCATTCAACGAGAAAGTCACCGCATTGGATAGCAATTATACTGCCTATACCCTTGCCGTAGGAACCAATACTTCCACAACCTATGATACGTCCCTAGGTATCAATTTCCACAACGAAAAGTATTTCGCTACTCAAACCAAAAATAATTACACTCCCACGAAATCTTGGACTGGCTATGTGGAAGCGCCAAACGATGTCACTTACTCGATGAGTTTTAGCGCGAATGCCGAAGACGGAAAAAACCCCACCGATTTGGTTGTCGACCCAGGCATGCAAAGAAGCCTCGACAATTATTATTTAGGCAACCCCATCTCGTTTAAATCCACCGATTTCACGGAAATCTTAGACAAAGATGGCTCGCCAACAGGTGTTTATGCCCTCACCAACCGCAACACGAATGATTACGGGAATACCTTAGTCGGAGATTTCGGGCATTTCTCCGCTGGCTTGTCCTTAGATAGCTATGTGGAAAGCTACCAAGCGACTTTCTGGGCCGAGCTAGGCGAGAATGAAGACGGAACATTAACTGGCGACATTATCTTCCACCTTGTGGGAACGAGCGCAGGACAGACAGGGTTACTTGGAATAGCCATCGATATTTACGATGTCGGAACCACCAAAATCGATGTGGTCGAGAATTGGCTTGCATCCCCTTCTTACCCGGCTCCATACGACGTTTCCTCACTTACGACCGTTTTTGACAAAATGAATTCCACAAAGAATTACACTGTAGAAAGCAGCGGCTACTGGCTGAACGCAAACACTGGCGAAAAAGCAAGCGTTGCCCAAGCGACCGCGGCGACAAGTAGCGCGAATGGCTTATTCTTCACTTACGATGTGACCACTTACGTAACCGAAAATGATTATTATTCTAGAATCGAAGCCGTTTCCGATGCCGAGGCTTATGGAGCGGGCGCTTTCACCTCTGGGCAAGTCAACGCTGCCGTCGTGAGAGATAACACCTTCTATTTGGTTGATGGAACCTACGCAAATGGCACCACCACTTGGGGCACCCCAACTGCTTCTAGCGAAATCGTTGCGAAAGAAGGCGAGACCATCAGCATTTGGAATAGCACCTTCTCTAGCTCTTACTTCACCGCAGAGAATCTAGCAAAAGCCAACTGGAACAGCAAAGCCGATGCCGAAGATGGCACATCTGCTTTCTATTTCGACGAAATGGGTGAGGACGAAGGCGCTCTCATCACTTCTAGTATGCTACAGATCGGGAATTTCATCGGTGCCACCATTTTCTCGAATTTCACCGCCAATTACGCGCAGTATCAATATAACTATTGGGCGACGAATGCCGATGGTTCCCTCACTTTGGCATCCTTCATTCCATGGGGAAATGTCGGAGAATACACCTTCTATTATTTCATGGAGAGCACGTTTAAAAACATTGGCTCGACATCGATTCCAGCAGAAGCGAACCTCAGTGGAATCAATATTCCTACAAACGCATAATCTCTTTTCGCTTCCTCAAAAGCTCGCCATTCATCCTGACGGGCTTTTTTATTTCAGTTACCAATTTCCTTAAATAATGATTGAAAGAAAATAAATCCATTGCATGATTATCACCATGATGAAAAAGAAAATATTGTTTTTGCTGCTATCTCCCGCCTTGCTCCTTACTTCTTGTGGAGGAAATGAGACGTCCACTATTTTTTCAAACTCTTCGGGCTACCTCACTTCACTTCCTAGCGATTACAACGCTTCAGTGAAGAATTACCTAAAAGCATTGAAAGCGGTGCGGAATTATTCCATTGCCGAAGTTGTTTCTTCCTCTCAGACAAGCGCCATCAATTTCATTCAGATTTCCTACACGGAAAATGCTTTTTATTACTCTTTTGGCGAAAATAGTTATGGATATATCGCCGCCAAAGAAGGCGTATATGGCGTCTCTTTAAAACATGACGAACTCATCGGAAGCGAACTTTTGTTCGATGAGAAGAATAAGCCTTATCAGTCTTTTTGGAATAGTGATCTCGTAACGAGCTTCGCTTCCTTCGATGATGAGCAAATCAATTCTTTGGAAGATGGCGTGAAAGCCGATATCAAAGGGAAGAAAAACAAGGTCGCTTTGCTTTCGATGCTTGGCCTAGGCACCAATTACTACGCCTCTATCAATAAGCTCACCGGTTCCATCACCAAATCGGGAAAACTGCTCATTACGTTAAGCGTCAGCAATGCGAGTGCTGGCACCATCACCATTGAGGCAACCGTGGATTCGCTACTAGAAACCACGATTCCAGAAATTAACGATTATTTATCTAGTGGCGGCACTTACTACACCGTGGATGAAGATTTATCGAAAGCGCGCACCATCATGCGCAATAATAACTACACGCATTATTACTATGAAGGAAATAGAAAAGTAGGAACGGAATATTTCCACCAAGATTATTATTTCGTCAATTGGGACAGTGCATATGTCGCGAGTAGTGGCCAAATTCTTCTTAGTCAAGGGCTTATCGGCATCGATCACAAAAAAGACCCAAATAACGGCGCTTTGCTCAATGGCAGTTATTTGGTGAGCATGAATGGAAACACACTGCAAATATCTTTATCCGCCCCCTATAACAATGATCCCGATATTCCTTCGGTTTACCACTATCCAAGCTTCCTTTCTCTTTGGGACGATCTTCAATATTTCGAGGAAGATGTCATTCCTAGCGACATGGACGCTAGTTACGTCACGGATGATGCGTTCATCATGAATGATTTTGTGACCAATTTCTCGCTTGAAAATAGCACTGCAAACGTCACATTAACAAAGTTACATATGGGCTTTGCCGATATTGACAATAAACAAAATAAACAAACCATCCGCTTTGAATTAGAAACCAGTGGCGGCACCCTTTCTTACGATTTTGTGAATTTCGGGAGCACAAATATCCCTGCTTTTGACCAATTTCTTTCCTCTTTGGTCGATCAATAATTCTTGATTTATCGTTTTCTTCTCTCTAAAAGCGGATTGCTTTGCCTTCCGCTTTTTTTATAAGTTACAAACAGTTATTCGAGAAGTTTTCGCTTCAAATTCTTTACCATAAATGCGTTTATATTTTTCGGGAATGAGATAAAAATCTGATTTGGCGAAAAATATGCAATAAAACATAACCATGTATTTCCAAAATGGTGTTATAATTTTCGGGAATGAGATAAAAAGTTTAATTTGCGAAAATTATAATTCGTTTTGGAGGCATGTCATGCTGATTGGAAGAAAACGCGAAATTGATGAATTGAACGCTTTGTATTCGAGCGATGAAGCAGAGCTCGTGGCCCTTTATGGCAGAAGGCGTGTTGGAAAGACGTATTTGATTAATGAGACTTTTAAAGGGCGTTTTTCATTTATGCATGCAGGACTATCGCCTATCGAAGTTTCTAAAAACGGAGCAGCCAAAGCAACGAGAATGAAAGAACAACTCTTACATTTCTATCATTCGCTTCTTACGTTTGGAATGAAGCCATCGAAATGCCCAACCTCTTGGATTGAAGCCTTCTACATGCTTGAGACTCTTTTGTCTTCAAAATGCGGAGGCGAAAAGCAAGTTGTGTTCTTTGACGAAATTCAATGGATGGATACTCCAAAGTCGGGCTTTATGACCGGTTTTGAAGCGTTTTGGAACGGATGGGCTTGCGGAAGGCACAATATTATGGTTATCGTCTGTGGCAGTTCTACTTCATGGGTTTTGGACAAATTAATCAACAACCATGGCGGTCTTTACAATCGAGTCACAAAGCAAATTCGCTTAAATCCATTTTCGTTGTCAGAATGTGAGGAATATCTAATCAAAAACGGATTCAATTATTCCCGGTACGACATAGTGCAAACTTATATGGTGTTCGGAGGCATCCCCTATTATTTAAAGCATCTCGATAGGAGTAAGAGTTTCGCGCAGAACATCGATGATTTGTTTTTCGAAGGCAACGCACCATTTCAAAGCGAATTCGATCGTCTGTTCCAATCCATTTTTGTCAATCCAGAAACCATGCAGGCGATTATCAAGGCGATTGGTTCGAAAAAGAGCGGATTAACGCGCCAAGAATTACTAGATTCTCTAAAAATACAGGACAGCGGTTCCTTTTCGAAATTCCTCAAAGCGCTCATGGAAGGTGGTTTTATTTTTAAATATGTTCCATTTGGTGCCCATAAACGAGAAGAACGTTTCAAACTCATTGACCCGTTTTGCCTTTTCTATATCCATTTTTACGAAAAACGAGGAAGGAAGGATAATTGGTCAAATAACATCGACTCCCAAGGCATCACCGTTTGGAGAGGAATCGCGTTTGAAAACGTGTGTTTCAATCATATCAAACAAATTAAAAGCAAATTGGGTATTTCCGGAGTCTCCACGAATGAATCTCTTTGGCTAAAAAAAGGAGACAACAACGAGGAAGGTACGCAAATCGATTTGATTATCGATAGAAAAGATAACATTATCGATTTGTGTGAAGCAAAGTTCTGGAGTGACGAATTCGTTATCGACAAAAATTATCATTTTTCCTTAGTTAGGCGAAAAGCAATTGTTCAAAAAAACGTTTCCAAGAAAAAGACAGTGCAAAACATTTTGATATCCACATACGGCTTGAGAAAAAACGAATATTCTTGGGACTTTTCTTCGATAGTCACTATGGATGATCTTTTCAAAGACTGAGCCAGTATTCAGACTTTTAAAGCACACACCAAAGCTATTTTTATCATTTGTAGAAACGTTTATATTTTTCGGGAATGAGATAAAAATCTGATTTGGCGAAAAATATAGCAAACACTGAAAGAATCAAAAAAAGCCACCCCGATTACTCGTAGTGGCCAATAGAACATGGCTTAATTAAGCGTCAAGAGTGAACCATTCGTATTCCGCTGGACCATCTTCTTCCTCTGGATATCCGACAAGATAGTTCGTTTCTGTTTCTCCAGCGCCAGAATAAGTGCTTTCACAAGCGTAGATGCCAAGAAGCCCATAGTCCTCAAGCGTGGCCCCGCCAATCTCAAAGTCGGTCATCGTCAAGGAGTCTCCACTAGAACCGGACTTCGTCATTTCGGCGCTCGCCAAGGATAGAAGCATCGATCCGCTATCGCCAACGCCATAGCGATAATAGAAATGATAAGTGGTACCGCTGATGGTTAATGTTCCCTTCTTGTAAGTCAATCCGTTGATTGTTTTCCCGTCCTCATCGCTGAAGGCAAGCTTAGCAGCGACAAAGGTTCCTTCCATATAGCGAGGATCGGTATCTTTGACACCATCTTTGGTGACGAAGTCATACGCGGTCCAGCTTGTCCCCACTAAAGAAGAAGGAAGCAAAGACGGGGTTCCAGGGTTGATGGTCAAAGTAATCTCGCTTTCAAGAGTTGGGTCCCCTTTATCCTTCACGATAATCGTCTCGGTCAACTTCGTATCGGTTGAAACCGCGCTCGCGTCAATGGTGAGCACATAGGCGGGGAAGGAAGCGATGGTCGAAACGGTAGGAACGACCATTCCATCGCTCAAAGTAAGCTTGATATTCGAATTAGAGCAAGATAGCTCTGGACGAATCGCGCAATCAGCTGGGGACCCCCAAAGATACACGTTCATCCGTCTACCCGCTTTCATGGTAACCGAAGTGGAAGTAGGGACGTCGTCTTCCGTTTCATTGCCATAAGCCCAAACGTAATACCCTTTAGGAGAAGGAGCTTCATCGACGGTGACATTCGTTTTGATGGTGACATCATTCGTGGAATGATTGCCGATCGTGATTTCCGTCGTCCCTGGGGCATTCGCGGTCCATTCTAATGGGCGAGAGACGTTTTTCCCAACGATGGAACTATCATTAGAAGCAACAATGCCGTATTCCCAACTATCTAGCGCTGTAATAGGCGCATAATCAAAATGTAACGTCGTCGTATAACCCACGCTATCATCGTCAATTGATTTCGTATTCGGATCGCGACGCGCTTCATCGAGCACTTCCTTGAATTTGACGTGGCCCTCTTCCTTTGTTTTGTCTTTATTACTCTTCACTTTCAAATTGGAGATAGACGTGATGAAGTATGGGGTGGTATCAAAATCAATTGGCGTCGACAAAGGTTCGCCATACCCATAAGAATAAGAAGAAGATTCGATGGTTTTCCCTTCCATTCCTGGTTTTACGGACCCGCCATTAGAAGCGGCATCATTGAAATTGAAATTGCTCTCCGTGTAATAAGTCTCTTCATAAGAACCACTTTTCAAGGTGCCGTCTGCGTTGATATTGATGGTAATCGCATATTCATAGCGAGTGTGGGCATTATTGCTATCCGCGTAGTTCTTCCAGCTATTGACGGTTGTGACGAAGGAGCCATCATCGTTTTTCTTCGCATCGAATTTGCGGTCACACGCTTTGAGTTCATCCTCAATCACGTACCCGACAGAATATCCGTACTGCATCCCCATATTGATACTATGGAGCTCATGAGACGGCGTTTCGATATCGCGCGTCGCCTCGAAAAGCGTTTTCTCATAATGGGAATTGCTCACTTCGTCCACAATCGCGTATTTTCCAGAATATTTCACCGTATCGCTTAGTTTTGTCCGGTCAAAAGCATTGCCATCAGCATCGGTGCCACTTTCGATATATTCGTCGACGACGGTGAAAACGTTATCTTTTACGGCTTTATATACGAATGCTGTTTTATCGGTGGAGATATTCTTTGCTTTGGCAATGGAGCCGTCTAAGTGCAAGTCCCAAGAATACTGAACAAGCGTCCTAGAATTCCGGTATTCGACGTGATTGAGTCCCTTCACGTTATAAGCCCCACCATCAAGTACATTTCTTCCGGCGTAAGAACCGCAGAAATAAGAACCGATTTCATCGGCGTTGGAAGGTGCTTTAAGGATACCGGTTCGATAAACGGAAATCGGTTTTTCGCCTCTCCGCAAGTCGAAAGTGACTTCATAAATCGCGTTTCCTCCTAATTCGAATTGGGTGACTTTGGAGGAAGAAACATGCACGCTATCAATATCGGCGTAACTCAAATCGAAGTCAACCGCGCCATATCCATATTGATTGCTACCGACATTGACAAGCAATTTCGTCGCGTTTTCGCAAGTGATATTCGCTTTATACGAACCATCTTCTTGCTTAGCGAAAACCGCGGCCATATCGCCGCTTAAGGTGACATCACCAACCGCATTCAAACTTGCGGTGATGGAGACGGGGCTATCGCCCATCGCGAAGGAATAAGTGGTGTCGTTGACTTTTGTACATTCCACTTTGTTCGCGTAAAGAGCAAGGAGCACATATCCTTCATCGAGAGTGACATTCACGATGACCGTTTCCCCTTTCTTCGCTTTCGTTTTGCTGAACGTGAGGTTGACTCCGACGCCTGTACGGTCGATAATCGCATATTCTGTCTCTGGGGTGATGCCGCTTGTAGATGAACTCCCACCGCCTGATTCGCTTGTGCTCACGCTTTGGGATTGTTCTTTTTCTGAGGAAGCGCCATCCCCGCAACCCGCTAACAATCCAGCGCATGCAAGAATGGTCAATAGTTTCACTGAGTTTTTCATAGAGTATTTTTCCCTTTCTTCTCATTAAGCTTCCGCTTGAGGGACAAAAATCCCAAGCAAAGCATTACGCGTATGGGCATGGAGCCAATCGCCTGTGTTCCAAACCGCGAAGTAATCAAATACGAAATCGGTTAATTTCCATTCGGATACGCGATAGATATACCAATGTTCATGTTCTTCTGATATGGATGAATAAGCGCCATCGTAAGCGTAAGTGAACGCTTCGTTATTCAGCGTGACGCCGCCGGATTCGGTTCCACTAATATATCCTTTCGCCCCTTCCATGAACACAATTTCCAATTGCCCGGTAAAAGAAGCGAATTGTTTGTGACTCCCCCAGTGATCGGTGTCAATAAGAAGCGCGTCCACTTCTTCTTTGCTCATTTTCTTTTTTACTTGGATTAGCTTTCGGTAATGGATGATCGTGTCGCCATCTTCAATAATGAGATGACTTTTCCCAGCCTTATGGGTAAGAAGCGTATACGAGGTTCCAGATTCGCTTTTTTTCACAGTGAGGACATTAGGGTTGTCTGTATAGACATTAACGACGCCAGAAGAATTGTTTTTGAGTGTGAAGGAAATGCCATATTCACTATCGCTCGCTAAGGACATTCCGACGTTGATGTCCCCTAAATAACCGGAAATTGGAACGGAAATATCCACACTGATATCGGAAAGCTCAGGAAGCTCCGTATTATCGATATCCCCGATACTGACACTAGAAGAGATTGTCTCGGCGCTTGACTCGTTATTACTCATGCCGTTTCCTTGCTCGCCACACCCCATCAATAGGAATGAAGTAACCGCAAGAAACAAGTACTTAGATTTCATATTGTTAACCTCGTTTTGATCCAGACAAGGAATATCCTTGTAGCCTTGTCAATATATAGACAAAGTAAAGAATTTCAATCGTTAAATTCATTTTTTGCTTATTTCATGATTTTGCTATGGAAACGCAAAGGGATAAAGAGAAAACGAGTTCCCCATCTGGACTCGTTTCCTTGTTACGTTCTATTCGGTGTACACGCTAAATTTCGCGTTTGCGAAATACATGCCAGTTGTTCCGCCTTTTAGTTGAAAATAACCAACCCCAGAACTTTTTGGAACGTAAGTAAATGTGACAGAAACGCCTTCTGTTCGCGAAGAACTATAGATTTTCCCATTGATCGTGTTCCCATTTACGACTTTATAATCGATGTCTTTTTGTTCATAGGAACCATTGAGGCATTTGCAGTCATATTTCAATTCGTTGGCATGAAATGAAAGAATGAATTTTTCCATGGAATCATCGTCACTGCTACTCCATTGCGACCAGCCACTGAACTTATATCCGGCCCATTCAGGAAGTGCAGTAGCTTCTTTCTCACTTGTCACGACGAATGTCTTCGTTGATGCGTCAATCGTTCCATTTATCGTTTTTGAATTACTCGTTAATGTGATTTCATTCGCCGTTAATACATAGGCAAACGTCTCTCCATCGTAAGTGGCGCCCCCCATACCATCAAGATGAAGTGTTTTCCCGCCTTCGGTGAGATAATCGCCATATTCTTCACCTAAAAGGATGCGATTGCCGCTTCCGCCATCTCCTTGCGAGCCGACTTTTAGTAGCGAAGTGCCGTTCTTATTTACAATAAACAAGGCTTCCGCGTCGCTTACATACGTGCCCGCTAGCATTTCGATCTCAACGCCGAAAGAGACCGAATTTCTACCGTTTTCGCGTTTCACTAGCACATTGTCGTAAATGGCTCCATCGCGATAAAAACAGATTACGCCATAAACGATTTCGTTTACCTTGAATTGCGTCGCTTTCACTTGGTAAAGACTATTGGTGTCATTCGCGTTTTCCTTCTTTACCGCCACATAAAGATAACTCGTCGTGTTCGCTGAACCCTCTAAATAGGTATCGCCGACAATGGCTTTCCCATCGTAAAGGAAACTTCCTGAGCTAGAAGAAACACCATTGGATAATTTTGCATTTCCTTCCCCTTCCTTTGCGTCCGCTTCTGAAATAAGACGTTCCTCGGTCTTCTCCCCTTTTGTCATAGAAAGAAGGCCTGAGGGCTGAACACGCAAAGAATAGCCATCAGTGAATGACGTCTTGTCCATATTTCCACCATTGGACAAATCAAGCATCAGATAATCCCCAAGGAAACCATAATCCGCATATGCCGTAGTATCGTATTCGGTAATGGTTACCGTGAGATTTTCAAATTTCGGCGCCCGGAAATGGTAAAAGCCGTCCGCATCGTCATCAATGGATTTGCTGATATCTTCAGTCGTGATGGTTCCGCCGTTATTTTTATAAGAATAAGCGACAGTTTTAATGGAATAACGTCCATCTACATTATTCTCTTTCGGTCTCGCTAGCACGTAAACCTCGCTATAAGGAACGACAAGATTGTCGTCAATCGTCGTCACTTTATCCTCTTTATATAGTGTCAACGAAAAATGATCGCTTTCCACTTTTGTGATGGCAATGGGCATATCTTCTTTTTCGATACGAATGGAACTATCCTTCGCCGGCATAAGGAAAGTGAAGGACATTTGCCCCTTTAAATCGATGACTTCGCCATTCACGGAAACGCTCGTCAATAGATAATCGCCTGACGCTTGGAGTTCCACTTTTATGGTCGCACCAAATTCGGCCGTCTTATAAGTGATTTCGCTAGTCTCTTCCCCTTCTTCCGTGTCTCCACTACCTTCCGTAATGGTATCCAAATCGACAAAATCCGCCGCTCCGACTTTCTTTTGTTTAATAGAGGCGATGAAGTCCCCCGGATCACCCGCTGTGAGCTTATAAGAAAGACGATTTGTGGTGATCGTGATGCTCACCCCACGTTTTGGCATGATAAAAGAATAGACACCGTTTTCCCCTTTCGTCAAAACGACTTCGTTCACTCCAGCGACCGCTTTGACATCGCTAATTGCAAAACCATTCTCCGCTATCAAAGTGAAAGTGACATTCGCTCCCGCTTCATATTTATCTTCTAACCCTGATAAGCGAACGCCTTCCTCTTTCGTAACCTCGACGGAATACGTAGCCGCTTCGCGATTAGATGAGGAAGCATTCGAACTATCTTCCGCTTTGCTAGAAGATTGAGCGATGCTAGATGAAGCCTCACTTGAAGAATTCGTAGTGCTCGTATCGCCTAAGGAGGAAACTGTAGACGCCTCGACACTACTTTCTTTGGATTCTGCTTTGCTAGTAGTAGCAGGCATCGAGCATCCGCTTAAAAGCAAAAGCGAGGATAAGGCTACAACGAATAATTTTGATTTTTTGCACATGGTGTTATCTCCCTATTGCGCTCAAACGAGTCGCATATATGGGAGAAACTAGCAAAAAAGAGAAAGACTTCAAGCATTCTTTTTGTTATTTGCCCCTAGATATCGAAAAACACAAAATAATTTGTAATTTGCAAAACTAATCATTGAAAAATAAAAGTCTTAAGACATACTTAGGCATTATTGCGCGTACACGCGTTAAATGTAACGTCAATAATCCATAAAAACAGGAGGGAAAATGTAAGGAAAATGAAAAATAAGCCTCTATTGTTGCTGTCCACACTATTGCTATTAACGGGCTGCTCATCACCAATTACTAGTAGTGATATCTCTTCAAACAATCAGTCATCAGGGACGGTTGTTTCAAGCGAAGTCGCCTCCTCATCCAAAAATAATACAGTAACGTCAACGAACGACAGCTCTTCCTCGGGATCGAATGGGGTTTCTGAATCTGGTTCGAGTTCCGTAGAAGCGTCAAAGGAACAATCTTCATCTAGCGAAAGCGTTGCGAAATATTACGAATTGAAAATGAATTTCAATCCGAAAGTCAACGCGAAAGGTCTCAAACAGAGATATCAAGCGGGCGCGACCGTAAGTTTCACCATCGACTACGATGAAAATGAACTCATCGACGTCAAAGTATTGCTCAATGGTTCCCTCCTTACCCCCACTAGCGAAAAAGAGTATTCCTTCCTCATGCCGGAACAAGACTCCACCCTTGTCATCACTGGTGAGGAAGCCATCAAGAAATATCACATCACGGAAAATGTCCAAAACGCGACGCTCAGTTATATCGGGCTTGAAGAAAATGACCGCAACAAAGGACTCGCAGAGGGAAGCGAAGTCAAATTTCAAGTCTTCCCGGATGTAAATTACGGCGTAACCTCTATATCCGTCACTTATGTTGACCAAGATGGCATTTCCGTGGAAGCGGATTTGGCGCTAGAAAATAATATCTATGCCTTCCAAATGCCAGCAGCAAACGTTGTCATCAACGTGGAAACGGGACGCCTATATGAAATCAATTTCCCTAGTTCGGTTAATAACGGATTCGTTATCCGTTACACGGAAGGTGGAAGTAAAGCCGCTCCTGGAGCAAGCGTCTCCTTCCGTATTGAGCAAACCGATCCTTCCTATTTATTCCGCAGCGTAAGCCTATGGACGAACTTCGATTTCAGCGGAAAAACGGGCACGGGTGCCGTGAATTGCTATCAAAATGATGATGTTTACACCTTCACGATGCCAGAGAAAAACGTCTATGTCATCGTCAATGCCGACAAACGTTACGCGGTAAAGACAGAAAAGGATGACAATGTTGATTCCATCACAATTGATAACTCAAAAGATTACTATTCCACTTCGGACGAAATCACCTTCTCCATTGTCTTCAAAGAAGGATATAAAGCCGACAAGGTCCAGCTTGTGAAGGGGGATGGAAGCATCTCCTTGCTACTACCTAACGAAACCGGCAAATATTCGTTTAAGGGTCTTACAAGTGATGCAACCATTAAAGTCACAAGCAAAGCAATAGACGTCGAAGCGAACTCTTATTGGAGCGGTGATACCATCTATTATTACGAAGAAAAGAGTTGGAGAGGCGATTACTACTACTCCTATAAGTATCTGGAAGAAATCACCATTCACCCGGAAACGGAAACGCTCGATATCATCGTCTATATGAACTCCTTTGACGATGGAGGCGGAGATTATTACGATGCGCGTCGCCCCGTTCGCAAAGCCTATGAAAGCAAAGGAACGCCTGAATGGCAAAAGGGTGGCGATTGGAGCAAGATGGGCAGCTATCAGTTCACCAACTTGCCTTATACGTTCGATCAAAGTACGAACAAAATGGTCGCTACCGATAGTGAAAGAGAAAAAACCTATACGCTCACATTCACTATCAAAGACGGAGAAGCCATATCATTATCAATCGACGTAAACGCGTTTAATGACTTCTCCACGGTAAACCAAACATTCACGCGCTTCTAATAATCAGGAAAGGAAAACACATATCATGAAAAACGGAAAATCAATGAAACTCGTTCTTGCGGCAGTCGCCTTACTCGGCGGATTGTCGCTAGCAAGCTGCGGAGGAAATGGCAATAACAATTCCTCTGAGGCAAGTCGCGTATCGGCTCACTTCCAGGGAGAGGGCGAGCCAGCCACAACGCTAGGGCAAGACGGGGACACCTATACCGATACCGCGACGAACGTGAATTACACCAAAATCAATGGAGCTTGGGTAAAAAACACAGATTCCAACCATTTTGAGGGGGCTGGAGTGCCAGATAATTCCATTGGAAAAAACGGAGATACCTATACCGACACAAGCACTGGTAACGAATATACCAAGCAAAACGGCTATTGGGTCAAAACGAAAGAAGGCGACAACGTCAACAAAGTCACTGTCAGCTTCGATTTGAATGGCGGCATTATGAGCAATGGTGATGCGACCGTCACCCCGCAAACCATCGATCAAGGAAGTTGGGCGCTTGATCCAGGCGATCCAGTCAAAACGCACTGCAATTTCTTAGGCTGGTATGCAGGAAGCGCGAAATGGGATTTCAATACCCCGGTTTATAAAGACCTTACCCTTATTGCGAAATGGAGTGTCAACGAAGACGAAAAAGTCACCATTACTATCAATCCAGGCAATGGCGGCGAAAGTTATACGGTTGATACTTTCGAGGGGGATTCCCCACGTCTTGATATTCCTTCCAAAGAAGGTTATTCATTCAAAGGGTGGTATATCGATGGCCAAGAAAGCAAGCCTTGGACCGGCATTGTCCGTGCGGATGAACTCAATGGTCACACCATCATCGCTTTGTTCGACAAGTCCGCATTCAATTTCAAATTTAAAACAAACGAGGATGGCACCCTTACCATCACCGGCTTATTGAATATCAATAGCGCTCTTGCTGATATTCCTAGCAGTATTGGTGGCAAAAAGGTCACCGCGATTGGGGAAACGGCTTTCCAAAGCAGAATCAGCTTGATTCAAGTGAATATCCCCGATAGCGTCACTTCTATCGACCCACGCGCGTTCTTAGGCGCAAGAAAACTCTCGACAATTCTCGTAAGCGGTTCGAACATCGCTTATAAATCCGAGAATGGTGTTCTTTATTCTCGCGATGGCAATACGCTTGTCTATTGCCCACCAAAGAACACCCAAAGCACTTTTGACGTTCCTTCTGGCGTCACGAAAATCGGCGATTACGCTTTCTATGGACAAGGGGATGAAGGCATCACCGGCGTGAATCTCCCTGAGGGGCTAGTTGAAATCGGAAACCGCGCTTTCTATGGCATCAATAATAGTTCCTTCACTTCCATCAGTTTCCCGAACTCTCTTAAGAAGATCGGCGATTACGCCTTTGCTTATGTCGCTTCTTCTTCAGAAGGAGTCCTCCAGCAAGTTAGTTGGGGAAGCGGCGTTGAAGAAATCGGTTATGCCGCCTTCTTCGGCCAATATTTCAAGAATGAACTCGTCATTCCTTCCAGCGTAAAGATCATTCGTGAGCGTGCTTTCTCTAACTGCAGCGCGATTACCAAAATCACACTTCCGGCCGGTATTACACTCGTGGAGCCTGGCTTTGCCGCGTATGCGCAAGGCATTATGGAAATCGCCATCGCTGGAACGGGCGCAAACGACTATTACAAAGTCGTCAATAACACCCTTTATTCGGCAGATGGGAAGATTTTAGTTTATAGCCCAGCTAACCGCACTGATTCTACTTCCATCGAAGTTCCTACTGGTGTCACGCAAATCGCAGATTATGCTTTCTACTGCAATAAATTCGTGGAAAGCATCACACTTCCTAATACCGTCACTTCCTTAGGAAAAGAATCTTTCCGTGAAGTGTATAAATTAAGTGAATTTGTAATGCCAAATAGCGTGCTCACGATGGGTGAAGATTGCTTCTCTGGCTGCACATATATGACGAATTTCACCATCGGAACTGGACTCACAAGACTCCCCCGCTATTCGTTAAGCGAGACGGGTTTGACTCAAATCAATATTCCGTCCAACATCGTCACCATCGATGATAGCGTCTTCTATAACTGCACGAAGCTAGCGACTATCAATTTCGCCGAAGGCCTAGAAGAAATCGGTGCTGCCGCTTTCTATATCAGCGCTTATACTGGCGATGAGGAAATTGCCGTTGCTCAGGCTGGCTCCATTCGAACGCTAGACTTCCCACTTTCATTAAAGAAAATCGGAAGCCGTGCGTTTGCAAATCAAACCAAACTCACCAGCGTCAAATTCGGTAATATCCAAGAAATGGGCACCGCTGTCTTCGATAGCGCCTCCTCTTTGTCACGTATCAGCAAAAAGACTGGCGCCACCACGATTGAAATCGACGATGCTTCCGTCCTTTATACCGCCGATCATAAAAAACTGCTCTTTGCGATTACGAATGGCTTAGTTGGCGAACTCACTATGAACAGTGCTACGGAAGAAATCGCCCCTTACGCTTTCTATGGTTGCAAAGAGATTACAAAAATCACGCTCCCAAGCGGACTGAAGAAAATCGGCGAAGGCGCTTTCGAGAGCGCGGTGAAATCAAGCGACAATACGGATTGGACGCTCTTCATTCCGGCTTCTGTCACCGAAATCGGTGAAGCGGCATTCTGTTTCACCAACAAAGTGAGCAAGCTTGAATTCGAGGCAGGTAGCAAGCTTAAAACAATTGGCAAAGACGCCTTCTGCATGCTTGATATGACAAGTGTCACTTTGCCTGATTCTTTGGAAACCATTGGCGAATCCGCCTTCTCCAGCAATATGAAACTCACAAATCTCACCCTTGGGAAAGGATTAAAGAGCATCGGTGCGGAAGCGTTTGTCCGCTGCCGCAACCTAACAGGGGACATCGCTCTTCCAAAGACCCTCACTTCTATTGGGGCGAATGCCTTTGGCGATACAAAAGTAAGTAGCTTCACCTTGGAAGAAGGAAACGCGAGCTTCGCTTTAGAAGGCGGCTTCCTTATGGACATAACCAAAGAGCATCTCATTGCTTACTTAGGCAAGCAAGATGGCACCAATATCAGCTTACCTTCTACCGTCAAATACATTGATGATTATGCGATGGCTGGCACAACTGCCAAAGTGGTCAATCTGCCAAGCGGCCTCCTTTCAATCGGAGAATGCGCATTTATGGACTCAACGAGCGTTCGTTTGCTCGACATCCCTGCTTCCGTCACGAATATCGGAGCGAGCGCCTTCCGTGGATGGTCTTCTTCTCAACAAATCAAGATTCATAAGAGCCAAGAAGCCGCAGCAATCGCTTTCGATGACGAATATCTGAATAGTTGCTATGCGGCCGTCACTTATGTCGCGGAGTAAAATATGAAACGAAATCTAATCCTATTATCAGTTGCCACATCTTTGCTCGCATTAACGAGCTGCGGAGGGGGAAATAACCCCTCCGTGAATTACCACGTTGCCACATTTCATCTTAATTACGAAACGGAAAATGAGGCGTATTTATCCCTTGTCGTCAATCTCGATGCGAAACTAGAAGCGCCGACGAATCCGACTCGTGAAGGCTTCGTGTTTGCGAATTGGACCATAGACCAAGAAAATCAAAACGTCTATGCTGACTTTGGTAAAACGCTCAACAAAGACATTGATTTATATGCTTCTTGGACGCCTATTTCAGAAGTTAGTGACGCTACGAAACTCGGTATGCTCGTGGATTCTTTAACATCTGTCTCAAGCGGTGCAAACCACGCCTACGCCAAACAAAAGCAGGTGGAATATTACCCACAATTTCAAGAGTCGCCACTTTCTTATTATCAAGAAAGAGATATCACCCGCTACAAAGACATCACCATCGCGAAATATTACGAAAGCGATACTTCCAAAGACGTTTTGGCGGAGCAGCAATATCAATATGACAACACCTCTTTCTATAGTTTATTGAAAGACTATGGGAACGAAAGCGGAAGTTCTAAGGTTACTACCGCCTTCGACGCGACGCAGATCGACAATTTTCTAAACGTCGATTTTATGAATCTATATGGCGCAGATTTGAAGGCGCTCCTTAAACTTTTGAATAACCCAAATAAGATTCGCGTCCCTTATGGGGAGGATGATAGCTCTTCTTCCACGAGCGAAACAGAAGAATTCGTGGGCGATTATAGCGCGGAAATGGCCTTCGATCCTAGCGCCTTCTCTCTTTCTAAAGAATCCTATTCGTTTGCCGTCGCTTATGAGACTTATTACAAAAACGAACAATATGGTTGGATTACGCAATCTTATAGCACCACCGCAACCATCAGCTTCTTAAACGGGAAAATCAATCGGGCGATCGTGCAAATGAGTTATTCCTTTGCCTTAAGTGAAGGTCCTTATTATATCAGCGTTTCCTCAGAGACATGCTCTTGGAATTATGGCGAATACATAGACTATTCTGGCACGCGTTTCAACCCAGCCGATTTCACGGAAAACACCAATAGTTGATTTATCATGTATCAAAGGAAAGCGAGGCACCATGCCCCGCTTTTTTGTTTGCCTCCGTTCTCGCTATATGGTGAACTTATAAAAACGATAAAGAGCACGATCACCCCCTTTTTTGCATTCTTAAACAAAAATGCAAAAAGAAAACCCAGGACTAAACCTGGGTCTATCTTTGAAAACGAATTAGGCGGCTGCGGTGAAGGCGATGTTCTTCAAATACGCCGTATCAAGGCCATTGTTGCCAGAGCCGTCTTTTCGGAAGGAGATAACTACAACATCACCCGCTTTCACGGTGATTTTTTGATTATGCCATTCTAAATCCGCGACAGTATCAACTGGAGCTGGATTGTCAGTTTTGGTAACAATATCATCATCGTTTTTCTTGACGAGCAAATAATCGTAGTTCTTCTCGCCTGAGGAAGCCCAATCAAAGGAGAATTCGCCATCCTTATAGAAGGTATAAGTGAGAATGCTGCGTCCATTGTTTGTCCCAGTGCATCCGGACTTAAGTGATCCTGTTACGCCCGTATCCGCGCTTGCATCAACCCACTCTTTACCTTCCTCGATGTCGCCTGTTCCAAGAACGGTATCGCTCGTGGAATTGATTCCGCCAACATTCGATTTATCGTAATCCGGAAGTTCTTTGTGTTGAAGTGCGACAACAACGGAAGAAGCAGATGCTTCATCGTTATTTTTCACACAAACATAATACGTTCCTTTGAAAGCGATGAAGGAAACGGCATCGCCACCCGTCGAGATCGTAGCAACAGGTGTTGCCAAATCCCCTTCTTTGTAGAAAGAGATGGTTGCTGCTCCCGCCTCTAACGCCTCTGAAGAAATGGTCAATGTCTCAGAAGCGGCAAGAGTGATTTTATTCCAATACCCGTTCGCGCTGGATTGAGCGGTCAGAGAATCTTTTGCGCTATCAACCATACCAAGATCGCTAGCAACGTCATAGCTATCTCCGACTTGTTTCTCAGCGATACCAAATTTCAAAGTGTCGAATTGATCTGCACTAAGAGCAGGAATTTTCATCTCGATGAAGTAAGTTTCGCCAGCAGTGAATGCGTATTCGGCATAGGCGCTCCATTTCCCTTTCGTTTCAGGGTGTTTGAATTGATCGTCACCGAGATTTTCAATAGCGGTCAACGCAGTGCCATCACTAGAAACGACGCTCTTGATGTTCGTGTCCGCACCATTCTTAGAGCCATCGCCGGCTAACGTGGACTGGAAGAATAGTTTATAAGTGTTCGTTGCGCTTGCGGTGTAGGAAATCCAGAAGCTATTTTGTGCTTGGCTCGTCACATAGTCCGTGAGATCCATGATTCCATCCGTTCCCGCAAAATCAAGCGCAGTTTCTTTGCTGCTGCCGTTTTTCACGGAGTCTTGGCGAGAGAAGCGAACATTGCCAGTCCCATCCGCGCCAGAGAGTTTTAACACATAAGAAGTATCTGCCACAGTCTTGAAGGTGATTTTGCCTTTGACTGGAACGTAAAGCGAGGAATACTCGCTCACAATCTCTGCGTTTACTCCAGAAGGAAGAGCGCTGACGTCGATGATAAGGTAGTTATCAGCCGATGATTGAATCGAGTAGAAACGGCCAGATACCGTTGAAGTGAGTTCGACATCAGTGTCAAGCGCTGGAGTGATGGCAAGAGGACATTTGAATTTGTCCCCCGCTTGCACTTCCACTAAGCTGAAGGTAAGCGTCCCCCATTTATCCGCTGTCACTTTCGTGCCACTTTCGTAGCCGTAACTACTCTTTGAGGCGCCGCTATAACCAACGCTCATGTAATAAGTGCCCGCTTCTAGCGTGATGTCTTCGGTAATCACTGAGGAATTATAAGATGCGGTCTTTTCGAATACTTTTGTGGTCTTATCTTCTTTATAAATAACGACTTTGTTCTTATAGGAAGTAGACCCTTCGTTGGTCGACAAGGTGTATAGCCCGTCTTTAGCAACGGTGAATGTGTAATAAGCACCGCCTTCATAGCTACCAATTGTCAAATTCACCGGTTCGACGGTCGCGGTTTCGCCAATGGTATAAGCAAGCGCACTAGCGAAAGAATAACCAGCTGGGGTATCCGTGAAGGAAAGTTTGACCCAGTTATCCGCTTCGAAGTGAGAGGTGGCATAGTTAGAATAGGCTTCGATGTAGTAGGTATGGCCCTCAACGACACTTAGGCACGAATTGGTGTTGGAAGTGCCTGATGGCTTCAACAATTCTTTCGTCACATCTTCCCCATCAACGACTTTCAAATTCATATATGGGGTTCCATAAGCAGCCGTCGACATGTTAATGCGATTAAAGAGCACTTCTTTCGTTGCCGTCGCTGTATATTTGAGAAGAACTTTGTGATCGGTGTCCACCATCTCCGGAATCGCGATTTCATTGCCGAATTCCATTACTTCCGCTTCGTCAAGAGTATCGTGATCATAAGTCTTGAACTTGAACGCGATGGTCCCGTAATTATGCTTATCGGCGGTTGAAGACATTCTTGCCTTGATGTAATAAGAAGTACCCGGCTCGCCATATAGACGAATCGAATTGGTGTAACTATACGACATGCACTGCGCCTTCATCGTGTTCGAGACCGAGGCGGTCGTCAAACCCTTGATTTCGTTCTTGCTTGCGTCATAGACGGTCATTTCGCCGCCAAGATAAGAAGCGGTTGAAGCGGCTTGGTCCCTCACGCAGTTCGATTCATCGACGGATAAGTAATACCAATCCGCTTTCGGCGCATCGGAAGGAATACTAAGCTTGATGTATTCGTATTCTTTTCCAGGATAGAGCTCTGCGGTAAAGTTTTCGGCCTGCTCTGGAGTGATGACTAACGGGTTATCCATAGAATAGCCAGCGGATGGTTCACCATAAACCGCATATAAGTCAAATGGAGCGGTCACTAACGTCGAGAAATCGTAAGCTTCTGTCCCCGCTTCATCAAGGAACCACCCTTGGAATTCTTTTCCAGCTAGAACTGGGCTTCCAGGATTTGCGAGAGTTTTTCGGTTACGTGCATTCACGACTTGATCGCCGGTAACTTCGCCGATTGCACCTTCTCCATAGTGGAATGTGACGGAAGAATAGGTGGTGTCGGCGCAAATCGCATCAATCGCGAAGAAACCGTTCCCCTTATTATCGTCCGTTTTTAAAGCATTCCACTGTTCTTCCGTCCCTTTGTAGGTCAAAGAGGCAACGGTGTAACCCGAAGCAAAGAATGTCTCTGGGAGCGATTCCACAGTCGTATTCACGACGACATTCTTTGCTTGTAAATAGAGAGTGTTACTATTCACGAGATTCTTTGCCGAATATACAAGATTATCCAACTCGACGGAGCTACCGCCGCCGCTTCTATACCCATAGAATGCACTTTGGCCAATGGAAACGACATTCTCAGGAATATTGATTTTCTTGAGCTTATCGTTAGAGCCGAATGCGTATGCGTTAATGGTCTTGATGGAGGAAGGCAAAACGTATTCCGTGACAGATCCGCAGCTATTGAAAGCGCCACTGGAGGTATATACGCCCTTAGGATCTCCGATGGAAGTGACTTCGCCTTTTATAGTCGCGTAATAATCTGTGACTTCGTAATACTTTTCAGGAATCGTGATGACGCCCGATAGAGTACCTTCTCCTTTTTCAACGTAGTATTCGTTTCCTTCTTCGCCAATTTTGACAAAAGCCAAATCGGTTCTTTGTCCTCTCACGCCGTAGGCGTTGAAGAGGAAAGACTGATGGGTTTCTTCTTGGGAAGTCGCGGAAAAAGTGACACTGATGGTGTCAAAGGCATGGTCAACAGGAACATTGCGAAGCGTGTAAACGATGTAATATTTCTTCGCGAAAACGGTCGCATCAATATCCCCCGTCCATTTGATGTTTGCTTCGTCTTTCAAAGAAGAATACACTTCTTTCACATCAAAGGTTTGTTCTTCTTTAACGATTGTTTCGTCTTCCTTTGCGGTGTTTTTCTCATCGCGAGGAGTGACGACTTTGCTTGTCACGCTAGCGCTAGAAAGGCTCTTATACCCATTCAAAACCGCGATGACTCTTACGGAGAGAGTCTTTTCGGTTTCGTTTAGGACTTGATACCCAAAAGCGCTTGCCATTTGGACTTGACCTTCTGCAATGGCTTCTCCACTTCTAAGAACGACTTTCGTTCCGATATCGTCAGCGGTTTCCACTTCGTCTTGGATTACGCTTTGAGCCGGTTTTTCATCCTTTGGCGCTTCTTTCGTTAAAGCGCAGCCAGCGCCCACAAGCCCCAAGACGGAGGCGAGTGATAGCATCAAAATATTAGAATTGCGTTTTTTCATTGTTCGTTACCTCTGCTTACCAATCTTGGCTGATGCCGGAATCGTCTCCGGCCTCCCCACCGTTATTCACGTTGTGATGATTTATCGTGATGGAGAGATCAACTTCTTCCGTGATGGTGATAGGAGAAACGTCCTCGCCGCCGAATGTAACCCCTAAGCCAATGACGGTATCGGCATTGACATCAATCGCGACTAAGAAACTCGTTACGTATTCATGAACACCAAGTATGTATAAAAGCGAAGCAATACTGCTATTCTCGCCAAAAGCGGATGCCTCGGCAGTGAATAAGTCGACGGCCATCGTCTCATTCGTAGAAGTCGACGTGAAGGCGAGAGCGGGATCAGACAAGATACTCTCCCAAGAGAAAGCTTGATTCATTTCCGCGATTGTGACGTCACTAGACGCTTCATCGCGATATAGCCATTCTTCTTCCTCTTCTTGATAAAACACTTCGTGAGGTTGATCTTCTACAACGTAATAGCCAAATTTTCCATTTGCCGATACTATTGCTTTGTCTTTGATGAATTCCATTTGGTGGAGTTCTTGCTTGTCTTCTTTCGCCGGGTTCCCCGTCGCTGAAGTAATAACGTAATTTCCATCGCCATCTTTCGTTGCGTTCACGACGCCGAAATCAAAATCACCAGCATTGCCATAAAGCCGCAATTGTGCTAGATAAATGCCAGCATTAAGTTCTTGAGTGGTAAAGAAATCGTTGCTCGTCGCCGTATATCTCAAAGCGTTTTCGTCGGAATTACTTCTTGAGTCATTTTCGGGATATGGAATTTTAATGTTTGTGAAAGTCCCATCGTCGGAAATAGATGCAAGGGAAGCAATCCCAGTATCAATTTCTTTTCCTGCGGCATTAAGACCGCCATGGGAGAAAAGATAATAAGTGCCGCTTTCTTTGACAATAAATTTGACATAGCAGGTTCTATCCGACCCATCAATTACTTCAGTTTCTAATAAACGCATCGTAGGAACGTTCACCGAGGTACCGTCGTAATCAACTTCAATCGAAGAATTGGTTTTGAAATCGTATGGATCGCTCGTGCTATGCCCACCATGCGTAACATCGATTTGATACTTGCGCGTCACTTCCGCTTTATAAGAAACTGGAAGTCCACTATTCGCGGCATTGATAATTGGATCGCCGACAGTGATTAACACGGAATCGGATTTCGTGCCGTTTTTCGCTGTAATTGTGGCGGTTCCTTTTTGGAGTCCTTTAACTAAACCATTATTATCAACGGAAACGATTTCCGGATTATCCGATTCCCAAGCAATTGTTTTATCCGTCGTGTTATTTGGAGAAACGGTCGCGGTAAGCTGTTTCTCGCGGCGAAGTGGCAATACGCCGATATTCTCTTTATCGACGATTGTAATACCTTCACTAGCGACAACATTAACGGTTAATTCATATGCAGCGCTCACTTCTCCAAGAGCGGCTTTAATCGTCGCCTCCCCCGCTTGCAATGCGTTCACGGTGCCACCAGCTACGGTCGCAACAGTCTCATTGCTGCTTGTCCAAGCGATTTGATTAGCGTCGCCATTGGTAACGGTAGCAGTCAAAATAAATGTATCGCCAACATAAGCGGTTCCGCTACTGTTCCCGGAAGCGTCTTTTAAGACAATCGTCACAACAGGCGCTGGCTCTTCGCTACTCGAGGACTCCTTTTGGGATTGTTCTTGGCTAACGGATTGAGATTCAGATGAATTCCCAGCGCCATTTGAGCATCCCGCAAGAATCATCGAGAGAGCTAACGGAACGAATAGTAATCTTTTTTTCTTCATTAATTTGTCTCTCCTTTGCGTGGAATGGGAACATTTTTCCACGGTGTTTACAATCGTCAATAATTATTTTTAGTTTTTATCGATTATTTTTTGCTGACGTTTACATTTGCTTGCCATTTGTAAAAATGAAAGCAGTTTCGTTACATTCATTTTTAAAAAAGTCGCGATGAATGATGAGCTATCGGAGGGGCTTCTCTTTACTCTATATAAAAAAGGAAAACACAAAGATAATAAGAAATGACGTTTTCATTAAACAAATTGCTATCAATAATTCAATGACTCACGCTCATTAAGCATTATTAAATTATCATTTCATAAAAAAGGATTGATTTTTTGATCAGCTTTAAAAGCAAAAAAGCACCCCTTTCGAGGTGCTCGTTGTTTCATTAGATCGAATCTAATTAGTGGAGAATCTCAGCGACAGTTCCGGCGCCGACGGTCTTACCACCTTCGCGGATGGAGAACTTGGTTCCCTTTTCAAGAGCGATTGGGTGGATGAGCTCGACGGTGAAGGTAACATGGTCACCAGGCATAACCATATCGGTTCCGGCAGGAAGAGTGATCGAACCGGTGATATCGGTGGTGCGGAAGAAGAATTGTGGACGATAGCCGTTTAAGAAAGCGGTGTGACGGCCACCCTCTTCTTTGGTGAGGATGTAAACAGTCGCGGTGAATTTATCGTGTGGGACGATGGATCCTGGCTTAGCAAGGACTTGGCCACGCTCGACTTGGTCATGGGTGATACCACGGAGAAGGACACCGACGTTGTCTCCACCTTCCGCGAAATCAAGGGTCTTACGGAACATTTCAAGACCAGTGATAACGGTCTTTTGCGTCGGACGGATACCGACGATTTCGGCTTCGTCGTTGAGGTGAGCAACACCACGTTCGACTCTACCAGTGACGACAGTGCCACGGCCAGAGATGGTAAGGACGTCTTCGATTGGGAGAAGGAATGGCTTATCATCGTCACGGACTGGGTCTGGGACATAGGTATCTAACGCATTGAGAAGCTCAAGGATGGACTTGACGTTCGGATCGTTGAGATCTTTCGCTTCGCCAGCGAGCTTCGCGCTGCCACGGACGATTGGGGTGTCATCGCCTGGGAATCCGTATTTGTTAAGAAGGTCACGGACATCCATTTCGACGATGTCGATGAGTTCTGGGTCATCGACCATATCGCATTTATTGAGATAAACGATGATGTAAGGAACGCCGACTTGACGAGCAAGAAGGACGTGCTCACGGGTTTGTGGCATAACGCCATCAGCGGCACTAACAACAAGGATAGCGGCATCCATTTGGGCGGCGCCGGTAATCATGTTCTTGACGTAGTCAGCGTGCCCTGGGCAGTCGACGTGCGCATAGTGACGTTTCGCGGTTTCGTATTCCTCGTGCGCGGTATTGATTGTGATACCACGAGCTTTTTCTTCTGGGCTGCTATCGATTTGGGAATAAGCCATATCGACGGCGTTTCCGTCTTTTCCGCCAGTGGCTTTGCCAACCATGGAAAGGACGTGGGTGATAGCGGCGGTAAGAGTGGTCTTACCGTGGTCGACGTGACCGATGGTGCCAACGTTAAGATGGACACGATCACGGTTGAATTTTTCTTTTGCCATTGTGTTTTTTCCTCCAAAAATGGTTTTCTAACGACACGCTAGATAATATTAGAGCAATGAACTTCGTTTGACAATCATTTACGTAGTAAGGGAGAAATCTCCCCCACTACGATATTGATTATGTTTAGCGGAGATTCATCGCGCTCTTCTTGACGATCTCGTCTTGGACGAAGCGTGGGCACTGTCCATAATGATCGAAGGTCATCGTGAAGTTTCCTCTGCCCTGCGTGAGGGAGCGGAGGTCAGTGACGTAACCAAACATCTCGGCAAGCGGAACTTCGCAAGTGACGACTTTCGCGTTGCCACGAACCGTCTCATTGGTCAAGGTTCCACGTCTACGGCTGATATCGCCTAGAACGTCACCATAATATTGTTCTGGAACAGTAACATCCACTTTCATGATTGGTTCGAGGATGACTGGTCCGCACTTATTCGCGGCCTCTTTAAGTGCCATAGAAGCAGCAATCTTATAAGCGGCTTCGGAGCTATCGACTTCGTGGTAGCTTCCGTCGAACAAGGTTGCTTTGATATCGATGGCAGGGAAGCCAGCGATTAAGCCACGATTAAGGGCATCGACCAAACCTTGTTGCGTTGGTTTGATAAATTCCTTTGGAACCGCACCGCCGACAATCGCGTCGACGAATTCGAATCCTTTGCCAGGATTTGGTTCGAAGCGAATCCAAACGTCACCATATTGACCGTGTCCGCCGGATTGCTTGATATATCTACCTTCGGCCTCACCCGTTTTGGTGATGGTTTCGCGGTAGTTAACTTGTGGAGCGCCGACATTAACATCGACATTGAATTCACGTCTCATACGCTCAACGAGAACATCGAGTTGAAGCTCGCCAACGCCACCAATGATGGTTTGACCAGTTTCGTTATTGGTATGAACGCGGAAGGTCGGGTCTTCTTCAGCGAGTTTTTGAAGCGCGATGGCCATCTTTTCGATGTCCGCTTTGGTCTTTGGTTCGACTGCTTCTTCAAGAACTGGCTCTGGGAATTCCATCTTCTCAAGGACAACTGGCTCACTTGGATCGGTGAGAGTATCACCTGTGGTCGTGTTCTTTAAGCCAATGACGGCACCGATTTCACCAGCGTGAAGCACGCTGACTTCTTGACGGCGGTTACTATGCATAAGGACTAAGCGCGCGATACGTTCTTGGGATCCGCGGGAAGAGTTATAAACATAGCTTCCACTCTTAAGTTCGCCTTGGTAAACGCGGACATAAGCGAGACGCCCGACGAATGGATCAGTCGCAATCTTGAAGGCAAGACCGACGAATGGGGCATCATCTGTGACGCGGCAAACATATGGCTCACCTTTGAGTTCACCCTTTTCTCCAGGGATATCAAGTGGGGATGGGAGATAATCGATGACCGCATCGAGAAGGAGCTGAACGCCTTTGTTCTTGAAGGCGGTTCCGCAGAAGACAGGGAAGAATTTTCCTGTGATCGTGGCCTTTCTCATGACGGCCTTGATTTCTTCAACACTTGGTTCTTCTCCATCAAGAACCTTCATCATAAGATCATCGTCATAATTGGCGAGTTTCTCAAGAAGTTGCTGATGATAGAAATTGGCTTTGTCTTTGAGCTCATCCGGAATTGGTTTCTCAGTTGGAGCATCGTCTTTATTGCCGGTGTAATACCAGGCAACCATTCTCACAAGGTCGATTTCGCCCGTGAAGCCAGACTCACGTCCGATTGGGAATTGAGCCGCAGCATAATCGACGCCAAGTCTTTCCTTGAGTGTGTCTAAGCACATCTCAAAGTCAGCACCGATTGCGTCCATTTTGTTACAGAAGACGATTCTTGGGACGCCATATTTATCCGCTTGGCGCCAAACGGTTTCTGTCTGTGGCTCGACACCGTTTTTGGAATCGAGGACGGTGACAGCGCCATCGAGGACACGGAGAGAACGTTCAACTTCAACCGTGAAGTCAACGTGCCCTGGGGTATCGATGATGTTGATACGATGGCCTTTCCAGAAGCAAGTGGTAGCAGAGCTCGTGATGGTAATACCACGCTCTTGCTCTTCTTCCATCCAGTCCATGACGGCGGTTCCTTCGTGGACTTCGCCGATTTTGTGTGTTCTTCCAGTATAATAGAGGATACGTTCACTCGTCGTGGTTTTGCCCGCGTCGATGTGCGCCATAATACCAATATTACGGGTATGAGGGAGGTCGTAGGTTTCGGATTCTTTAATAATGTTCTCGTCAGCCATGACTTTTCTCCTTCTTACCAGCGATAGTGGGCATAAGCCTTGTTGGCTTCAGCCATCTTATGGACATCTTCCTTCTTCTTCACGGAAGCACCGCTGCCATTGGCGGCATCGATGATTTCGCCCGCAAGTTTCTCTTCCATCGTTTTTTCGTTGCGGAGGCGGCTATAGGTAACAAGCCAACGAAGACCGAGAGTTTGTTTTCTCTCCGCGGAGACTTCGACTGGGACTTGATAGTTGGCCGCGCCGATACGGCGGACTTTGAGCTCGACTTCCGGCATGATGTTATTGATTGCCGTAGCGAAGACATCAATCGCTGGTTTTTGCGTCTTCTCTTCAATGATCTTGAAGGAATGATAGATGATGGTTTGTGCGGTTCCGCGTTTTCCATCAAACATGACGCGGTTGATTAAGCGAGTAACGAGTTTGCTGTTATAGATTGGATCGGGAAGTACATCGCGCTTCTCAATTTTTCCTTTACGTGACATCGATTTTCTCCTCCACTACTCACTCTTGGCCGGTTTCTTGGTTCCGTATAGGGAACGGCCTTGGCGACGGGCATCAATACCCGCGCAATCTAAGCATCCGCGAATGATGTGATAACGGACACCTGGAAGATCCTTAACACGTCCACCGCGGATCATGACGGTGCTGTGCTCTTGAAGGTTATGGCCTTCTCCGCCGATATAAGCAGTGACTTCATAGCCATTGGATAAGCGGACACGAGCATACTTACGAAGCGCAGAGTTTGGCTTCTTTGGGGTCATCGTGCCAACACGGGTGCAAACACCACGCTTTTGAGCGCTCGCCTGGTTGGTCGATTTCTTAGTGAGGCTGTTATAGCGTCTACCAAGCGCTGGTGTTTTTGATTTTTTCGCAGCGGTGTGGCGGCCTTCTCTCACTAACTGATTGATTGTAGGCATACTTTTTCTCCTATTCTTCTTTTCGCGTTCATACCCAAAAGTGCATATAAACGCGCGCAAGGGAGATATTACGCGCAAGAAAATAGCCTGTCAATAAAGAAATTACCGAAACTTTTTCACTTTTGACACACACGGTAAAGTGGACTTCAAAAGAGGGGGATTTTCCCTCTTTTCTATTTTTTTGGATATTTTCAGAAAAAGAGGCGCGATAAATTCAAGGCAGTGATGATAAGCGTGACAATCATCCACATTGAAAACAAAGCGATACCGATGATGGCTTTCTTTCGATCGGCCTTATCTTTCGTTCCAGATAAAACAATAATGCCGAAAATCAAGCCAAGAAGTCCGCCCAAAGCGCCAAAGACAACCGAAAGAATCGCAAACGTGTGATAAGAAGAATTGTCGCTTGTGACGGATGAAGAGCAATTTTGATTATTCTCTTCCGTTGTCACCTGATTCGCGTCTTCCTCTTTGGGAGAAGAATCCTCATTTTCATTAGAAACGCTATGATATGGGTCACTTGCCCCATAATCACTTAGTGAAACATCGTCTTCTTCCACGAAACTAGACGCGCCACACTTATAACAATATTTGGAATCATCGGGGACGATAGTCCCACAGTTCTTGCACTTTTTCATATAGATAATGATAAAAGAGGATTCAAAAAAGGCAATCGCTAAAATTCGCAGCCGAATCTCAAAGAGCTTATTCATCCTCTTAAAACTTGTTTGCTCAATTTATGCGCACAAGTTGTTTATGATATGCAAAAGAAAAGCCGCGACGATTGCCGCGGCTCATTCTTTCTTGTGATTATTCTTCGCTAGCGACGTCGGGACTTTGATCCTCATCTTCGGTGGTCGAAGCTTCTTCTGGACGGTCGTGGGCCTCAATATAGGTAGCACGAACTTCCTTCATCTTTTCCGTAACGGAGAAGTTAGCCAAACGAACGACTTCTTCAGTGCTCGTTAAGCGTCCGGTTCCCGCTGGGATGAGTTTTCCGGTGATGACGTTCTCTTTTAAGCCATGGAGCGAATCTCTCTTGGCTTTAATCGCAGCATCGGTCAAGACACGGGTTGTTTCTTGGAAGGAAGCAGCGCTTAAGAACGATTCGGTCTCGAGAGCGGCTTTGGTGATTCCAAGGACAAGCGGATGAGCGACGGCCGGACGTTTTCCTTCTTCAAGAGCCTTCTGGTTCTCGGTGGTGAAACGGTCCATATCGACGCGCGTTCCTGGGAGCAAGTTGGTGTCTCCGCCATCAATAACAACGAGTTTACGAAGCATTTGACGGATGATGATTTCAAGGTGTTTATCCGAAATTCCGATACCTTGTGCGGCATAGACTTTTTGAATTTCCTTGATCATATAGACTTCGACTTTCTCGACGTCTGCGACTTCGAGTAGTTGCTTTGGATTGACCGCGCCTTCGGTGATCTTTCCACCTGCTTCGACGTGATCGCCCTTCTTGACGCGTAAGCGCACGCCATAAGCGGTGAGATAACTCTTCACCTCTGGGCCTTCTGGTTGTTCTATAGTAGAAGAACTGGAACTTGTAATCGTGACGTTATAACGACCGCCTTCGACGTTTTCAATCGAAGTGACAGTTCCATCAATTTCACTGATAAGAGCCTCGCCTTTCGGGTTACGGGCTTCCACAAGTTCTTGAACACGAGGCAAACCTTGCGTGATGTCGTTTCCGGCAACACCACCAGCGTGGAAGACACGGAGGGTAAGCTGAGTGCCTGGTTCACCGATGGATTGAGCGGCCATGATACCGACTGCATCGCCAACCTCAACAAGACGTCCTGTCGCCATATTGCGGCCATAGCAGTGCTGGCAAACGCCGTTCTTCGTTTCACAAGTGAAGATGGAACGGATTTCCACTTCTTTGATACCTGCTTTAACGATGGCTTTCGCTTGCTCATCGCTAATCATCGTATTGCCTTTGACTAAGAGATTTCCATCTTCATCAAAGATGTCATGCATCGCGAAGCGGCCTGTTAAGCGGTCTTCGAGCTTCACGATGACAAGATCACGGGCGGTATCGCGAATCTCACGCACAAGGAAGCCGTGATCGCAGTGGCAATCCTCTTCGCGAACGATGACGTCTTGGGCGACGTCAACGAGTCGACGGGTAAGATAGCCAGAGTCAGCGGTCTTAAGCGCGGTATCGGCACCACCTTTACGGGCACCGTGTGTATTAATGAAGAACTCACCGACGGTAAGACCTTCACGATACCCAGAGACAACAGGAAGCTCAATCGCTTCATTCTTTGGGTTCATGACAAGACCCTTCATACCGATTAACTGAGCGAAGTTACCGATATTACCACGAGCACCAGAATCCGCCATGACGACAAGCGGGTTACGCTTATCGCTTGAAATGGCTTCCTTAACTTTTTCCGTGACTTCATCCGTGACTTTGTTCCAAACGGCAACCACTTGGTTATGACGTTCTTTGTCGGACATAAAGCCTTCGCGATATAAGTCGGTGATTTGGTCGACTTTCTCATAGCCTTTATTCACGATTTCGTATTTGCCAGAGACTGGGGTGATATCGCTACCAGCGACAGTGACGGCAGAAACAGTTGAATATTCGAATCCTTGATCCTTGATTTTATCGAGAATCGCACTCGTCTTAGATGGAGTGCCCTCCACACGAGCTGGGTTATTCATATCGTATTTGTGGAAGACGATATCGATAAGGGTGCCAAGTCTCTTCTTATTGATAGGAAGGTTGACTTTGTGGGCATGAATGGCCTCTTTGATATCGGTTCCTTTTGGTACGAACCAACTCTTGATTTCGTCAATATCCGCTTTCGGATCACTATTGATGTAGCGGAAATCGTCTGGGAAAATCTCATTGAAGATGACCTTACCAACGGATGTGAGCATGTATTTTCCTTTTGCATAGAAAGGAAGACCATAACCGGCAATGTTGTCTGGATCATTTTCTGGCGCAAAGGTCTTGTGGAGAGATTCACTACGGATCGCGATGCGGTCGTGGAGACCGATTACATGGGTCTCGTAAGCGTGAATCACTTCAGCGACGGAAGAGAAAACAGTTCCTTCCATCTCAGCAAAACGCTCATATTCGCGTGCTTGTTCTTCGTTCGCGGTCTTCTCTAACGCATTAGAATCGTAGATTTTGATGGAACGGAGTTTGGCAACACGCGCCAAATAATCTTCTTTCGTCTCTTCAAGGGTGAGCCAGTAGTTACCAACAATCATATCCTGAGAAGGAATGACAATTGGCTTACCATCTTTCGGGCCGAGGATGTTGTTGCTAGCAAGCATCAAATCGAGGGCTTCTTCTTGCGCAGCTTTCCCAAGAGGGACGTGAACAGCCATCTGGTCACCATCGAAGTCGGCGTTGAAGCCCGGGCAAACGAGTGGGTGAAGACGGATTGCGTGGCCATCAACAAGCTTCGGCTGGAAGGCTTGGATGCCAAGTCTATGAAGCGTTGGGGCGCGGTTGAGAAGCACTGGATGCTGCCCAATGATTTCTTCAACAATGTCGTAAACGACAGAATCGTAACGGTCGATGATTTTGTCCGCTTGTTTATGCGCGCTCACATAGCCACGTTTGATGAGAATCGCGGCGATGAATGGGCGGAGAAGCTGAATCGCCATCTCGCGAGGGAGACCACATTGATACATCTTGAGGTCTGGCCCAACCGCGATAACGGAACGACCACTATAATCAACACGTTTTCCGAGCAAGTTCTGACGGAAGCGTCCTTGTTTTCCTTTTAATCCACTGGATAAGGATTTAAGCGCACGGCCATTCGGACCGGTGACAGGTTTAGAACGGCGACCATTATCGATAAGAGCGTCAACCGCTTCTTGAAGCATACGTTTCTCGTTCATGAGAATGACGTATGGGGCATTCATATCGATAAGTTTCTTCAAACGGGTGTTACGGGAAATGACACGGCGATATAAATCGTTAAGGTCACTCGCCGCAAAACGTCCGCCATCGAGCTGAAGCATCGGACGGAGATCTGGCGGGATGACAGGAATGACATCAAGCACCATCCATTCTGGCTTTTGATTGCTATCGCGGAATGCTTGAATGACTTCAAGTCTCTTTGTGAGTTTCAGACGGCGTTGGCCATTCAAGTCACCGATTTCAGCACTGATTTCTTTGAATTCTTTGTCCAAATCAACTTCTTGGAGAAGACGTTTAATGGCCGCAGCACCTTCGCCGAATTCGGCACCGGTATATTTGTAGATGAAATTCGCATTGGTGAAGAAATCGAACGTCTCATTCGGATTCTGCATTTTAGCGATGAGCTCATCGGCAAGCAATGCGTCCGCCGATTCCGCTGGAATCTCAGGCTTAAGGGCGTTAATCGCATCGACAAAGACGACACGAGCATTCTTCTCATCGAGGAATTGCTTGTATTTGAGAACGCTAGATTGACCTGGGTTCAAAACGACGTGAGCCGCGAAATAGATGATTTCCTCAAGCTCTTTTGGCGACATATCAAGGACAAGCCCCATACGGCTAGGAATGCCTTTGAGATACCAAATGTGGGAGCAAGGAGAAACGAGCTCAATGTGCCCGAATCTCTCTCTTCTCCATTCTTTGGAAATGACTTCGACACCACATTTTTCGCAGGTGATGCCTTGATAACGAATCTTTTTGTATTTGCCACAATGGCATTCGTAATCTTTTGCCGGACCGAAAATCTTTTCGCAGAATAATCCGCCCATTTCTGGCTTTTGACTACGATAGTTGATGGTTTCTGGGCGCGTGACTTCACCATGGCTCCAGTTTCGGATCGTTTCAGGAGAGGCAAGGCCAACTTGCATCGCCGCTAATTCATTGATATCAAACATGATTAGTTATCTCCTTTCCTTAGTCTTCGTTGCTGCCTTCGCCAGCAGCACCGCTATGAATCGAGAGCCCTTCTTCTAGAAGTGCTTCATTCTCATCGTGGGAATCGACTTCAATGGTGTCACGAGTTTCCTCTTCGCGAGGTGAAGTGAGGTTACGGATGGCGCTATTGACTTTACGCTCTTCGATGAGAGCTTCTTTGGCAAGGTCATCCATCGAAATGATGTCATTCTCGTGGTCGTAAAGGTGCACATCCACGCATAAGCCCTTGAGTTCTTTGGTAAAGACCTTGAAGGCTTCTGGCATTCCAGGACGAGGAAGCGGCATGCCTTTGATGATGGCTTCGTAGGCTTTGCGTCTACCAACGCGGTCATCGCTCTTGACGGTCATCATTTCTTGCAAGGTATGAGCGGCGCCATAGGCTTCAAGAGCCCAGACTTCCATCTCACCGAAACGCTGACCACCATTCTGTGCTTTTCCGCCTAGAGGCTGCTGGGTGACTAAGCTATATGGGCCTGTCGCACGGGCATGGAGTTTATCGTCGACCATGTGGACGAGTTTAATCATGTACATGACGCCAACGGAAATTCTTTCCGCAAAGCGTTCGCCGGTTTGTCCATCATAAAGGATGGCTTTGCCGTCTTCGGAAATGCCGGCTCTATCCATGAGATTCTTAATCTCTTTATCGTTAGCGCCATCGAATACTGGCGTAGCAACGCGCAAACCAAGTTTTTGGCATGCGAGTCCAAGATGGATTTCGCTGATCTGCCCAATGTTCATACGGGAAGGAACGCCCATTGGAGAAAGCATGATATCGATTGGGGTGCCATCTGGAAGGAATGGCATATCCTCGACTGGAAGAATCTTGGAAATAACGCCTTTATTACCATGGCGTCCAGACATCTTATCGCCTTCGGAGATTTTCCTCTTTTGAACGATGTAGACACGGACTTTTTCAATCACTCCTGGAGGGAGCGGATCTTTGTTCTTGCGGCTATAGGTACGAACGCCAAGCACAATGCCAGCTCCACCATGTGGAACACGGAGAGAAGAATCTTTCCCGTCTTTGGTCTTTTCGGCGAAAATCGCCATAAGAAGTTTTTCTTCAGGGGTTGGCTCCGTCTGACCTTTTGGCGTGGTTTTGCCAACGAGGATATCCCCTTCTTTGACTTCCGCGCCAGGGATGATAATGCCTCTTTCGTCCAAATACGTTTTAGCTTCATCACTGACATTTGGAATGTCACGGGTAATCTCTTCGTTACCGAGTTTGGTCTCACGGCATTCGATATCGTGAGATTCAATATGAATGGAGGTATATGTGTCATCTTTGACCATTCTTTCACTCAAGATGACAGCGTCTTCGTAGTTATAACCATGCCACGTCATATAGGCGATGAGCACGTTTTGGCCAAGGGCCAGCTCGCCGTTTTTCATGGCTGGGCCATCTGCGATTACTTGACCCTTCTTAATTTCGTCGCCAACTTTGACGATTGGGTTTTGGTTGATGCAGGTTCCTTGGTTGCTGCGGTCGAATTTTTGAAGTTTGTAGGTGCGTTTGCTCTTGCCCTCTTTCACTTCGATGGTAGAGCTATCGGTATAGGTGACGAGACCATCATTGGCAGCAACGACGGCTAAACCGCTGTCGCGGGCAATAATGCCTTCCATGCCAGTTCCGACACGGGCCAAAGATGGACGGAGAAGCGGCAAAGCTTGACGCTGCATGTTCGCACCCATAAGAGCACGGTGAGAGTCATCGTTCTCAAGGAACGGAATACAGGCAGTCGCAATAGAAACAACTTGTTTTGGTGAGACATCAACGTAGGAAATACGGGCTTTGCTCACACGGATGTTATCGTCGTCATGACGGCAAACGACTTCGTCTTCGAGAATCTCTTTGACGAGCATCTTTTCGCCATCGACTGTGATTTCAACCGGCTCGCCAAGGCGAATGTTCGCTTCAGCGATGTATTGTCCTCTTTCATCATCAGCACTCAAATACTCAGCTTTGTCCGAAACATAATCGTGGCCATTCTCATGGATGACGATACGATATGGAGTTTGGATAAATCCATATTTATTAATGCGCGCGTAGGTGCAAAGGTTGTTGATTAAGCCGATATTCTGTCCTTCTGGTGTTTCAATTGGGCAAATACGGCCATAATGCGTGTAATGGACGTCACGAACTTCCATGGAGACGCGTTTTCTCGCTAAACCACCAGGGCCAAGCGCGGAAATACGGCGCTTATTGGTAAGCTCGGCAAGAGGGTTGGTTTGATCCATGAATTGCGAGAGCTGGCTGGAAGCAAAGAACTCGCGGATGGAGCTTGTTAATGGGCGGATATTGACAAGCGATTGCGGCTTTGCGCTAGCAAGATCGCTAATGGACATCTTTTGCTGCACGGTTTTCGCCATTTTGGTAAGACCGATGCGGAATTGAGTTTGAAGAAGCTCACCCACGCAGCGGACGCGGCGGTTGCCAAGGTGATCGATATCGTCGGTTTCGCCGATTCCATCTTGAATATTGCAGAAATAAGAGAAACACGCGACCATATCGCTGATCGTGACACGTGGCAAAATGCAGTTCAAATCGTTACCGATGATGGAAACGACTTTCTCGGAAGGCTTGTCGTTAGCGTACACTTTGACGACGTTGACGGTCGAATTATTATCAATCGCCTCGTTGACGGCGAGTTTCTTTTCCATCGCGCCATTCTCGAAAACTTCTTTGTCGCGAAGATAAGCAACATCGCTCTTGGTGAGCTTATAGCCGCTCACGAACGCTTCGCCCGTTTCTTCGTTGGTGAGGATTTCACCATTCGCATCGACGAGATTCTCGGCCAAAATGCGGCCAGGGAGACGGTTATAGATACCAAGTTTTTGTGCGTACTTAAAACGGCCGGCTCTTCCTAAGTCGTAGCGTTTCTCATCAAAGAATTTTTGGACGAGGAACTCGATAACGCCGTTTTGCGTGATAGGCTCGCCTGGTTTTAATTTACGGAAAATATCGATAAGGGCGTCATTTTCCGTTTTAATCGCGCTGTCTTTGGCTAAGGTAAGCTTCATCGCTTCGCTGTCGCCAAAGAGTTCTTCGATCTTTCTTTCGCTATCAAAGCCAAGTGCTTTGAAAAGAATCGTCGCCGGCATTTTGCGCTGACGGTCAATGCGCACCCACATGATGCCTTTGGCATCGCTTTCGAATTGAAGCCAAGTACCACGGGTAGGAATGATTTCGCCATTATAGAAATGCGTTTGAGAAGCATCGACGGTGTCTTGGAAATAAGCACCAGGAGAACGCACGATTTGGCTCACGATGACGCGTTCTGCGCCATTGACGATAAAGGTGCCGTTATCCGTCATCATCGGGACATCGCCCATGAAGACTTCGTTGTCCTCTTTAATTTCGCCAGTCGTATGATCGTTCAAGCGGAGGGAAACCTTGAGCTTGCTTGAATAAGTGAGGTCTCCTTCCTTACAATCGAGAGGTCCGTATTCTGGACTCTCGAAGCGACTGGATACATAATCAATAGAGACGTTTCCAGCGTAATTATAAATCGGGAAAACCTCCTTCATGACCTCATCGAGGCCTTTTTCAAGGAACCATTTGAACGATTCGGTTTGAATCTCGACGAGATAGGGAAGAGGGAGAGATCCGCTGATTTTGGAGAAATTGATGCGCCCGTCTTCTAACGTCGCATAGTTTTCATAGCCATCGGCCATCTTGTTTTCTTTGGTCATTATTTACTCCTTGTTGGTTGCTAATAGGATCCAAAACCCCTTTTTGCGCCGAAGCACTTCTACTCTTTTAAATAAGGTTAATAAGTGAGCGTAGACAGATTCAGCACCTTGTTGACGACGAACGACGAGATAAAGCGAACCGTTTTCCTCAAGGTGCGATAAGGCACCATCGTAAATCGCATAGGTGACTTTCTTGCCAGCCCTTATCGGCGGGTTAGAGATGATGGAAGAGAAGGTGGAGTGAATGGAGAGGTAAACATCGCTAGTGACAATGTCGACTCGCTTTTCAACACCAAGCGTTTTGGCATTTTCTTTTGCGAGTGCGAGAGCCCTTTCATTGACATCGCACATAGTGACGTGCCTAGAAGGGTCAGATGCGGCCAGAATTAGTCCGATTGGGCCTGTACCGCACCCCATGTCGAGGATCTTTGTTCCAAGATCCATTTGGAAGATGGTTTCAAGCAAATACTTCGTGCCATCGTCCAAATGCTCTTTGGAGAAGGTCCCGCTTGTCCCCAAGAGAGTGAATTTATGTCCAAGTATATCCGCTTCATAAGGGTAATAGCGCACTTCCTTAGGAGCAATTGAGGAGAAATACTGGGGCATTTTATAAACCTCTTTTAATACGGGAAACCCCCTCCCTTACTGCGATGAGAGTAAGAGAGGGGTAAAAATCAAATGGAGAACGAATCTTATTTGATTTCGACTTCGGCACCGGTTTCGGTGAGCTGAGCTTTGTAGCTCTCCGCTTCGGCTGGGGAAATCTTCTCTTTGATAGCGACTGGAGCGGAATCAACGAGTTTCTTGGCATCCATAAGTCCGAGACCAGTGATGGTTTGGACAACTTTGATGACGGCGACTTTGCCGGCGGTTCCAAGACCTTTGAGGAAGAGCGAGACTTCGCTTGGGCCCTTCTTGGCTGGTCCTTCTTCTTCCGCTGGAGCAGCAGCGACCGCAACAGCCGCGGTGACACCGAATTCGGTCTCAACGGCCTTGACGAGTTCATTGAGTTCGACGACGCTCATTTGTTTGAGGGTGTCGAGGATTTGTTCGTTTGTTAACTTTTCAGCCATGGTTTTATCCTCCTAATTGGCTATTGAGCAGCAGCATCGTTTGCTGGAGCGGCCCCACCGTTCTTTTCGGCGATGGCGGCAATGGTGCGGGCGAACCCGGAAATCGGGGCGTTTAGGACTTGGCAGAACATTGACAACAAGCCTTCTTTGTTTGGCATCTTGGCGATGGCAACCATTCCGGCTCCGTCATAAGCCTTTCCTTCGACATATCCGCCTTTGATCACGAGTTCTTCGTGCTCACGAGCGAATTTGCGGAGAACTGCTGGACCATCCGAGATCTCTTTGGAGAAGACGAAGGCGTTTGGCCCCTCGAGATATTCATCGAGACCGTTCTTTTGCTCATCTTTGAGGGCACGGGCGACGAGGGTATTTTTGTAAACACTCATCGTGGCGCCTTTTTCGGCGAGCTTGTGACGGAGTTCGGTGATGTCAGCGACTGTGAGTCCGTGATAGGAGACAATCGTGAGGGAACCGCAGTTGGATAAACTGTTCTCGATTTCGGAAACAGTGGCTTTTTTTGCGGCTAGAACTTCCTTGTTCATGCTAGGTTCCTCCTTTCTATTTCGACTATGTGATGCTCTGTATAACTAGCGAGTTAATTGTGAATGACACCTCAGCAACGTGAATTATTAAGGCACTTGCCCGTTGCTATCTTAGGTATACGAAGCAATTA